>Ga0247823_10001190_pt1 | contig 21667 bp, 17 predicted proteins | sample 13C_PalmiticAcid_2_FD_192426 | JGI IMG/M metagenome (GOLD analysis project Ga0247823, IMG submission 192426) | Soil microbial communities from agricultural site in Penn Yan, New York, United States - 13C_PalmiticAcid_Day30 | ecosystem: Environmental > Terrestrial > Soil > Agricultural land... | reverse complement strand
GATGGGCATATAATAAGCATGCTTATAGTTTTCGACAGGGTGATTAGTTGCAATATAAAACGTAACGATTGCAAATTGTGCAACCGGTCAGGGTTTCGCGGCGGCGTAAAGTGCGGCATCCCGCGGCAATGCAGACTCAGAGTTTCGAGAGCTTCGACGGCACCCCTATCGCATGGCGGGAGATGGGCGAGGGCAGGCCGGTGGTGCTGATCCACGGCTATTTCTCCGACGCCAACACCAACTGGATCAAATACGGTACCGCCGCGAAGCTGGCCGATGCGGGGTTCCGGGTGATCATGCCTGACCTGCGCGCGCATGGGGCAAGCGGGCGCCCGCAGGGGGCCGACGCCTATCCGCCCGACGCGCTGGCGATGGATGCCGAGGCGTTCATCGCGCATCTGGGCCTCACCGATTACGACCTGGGCGGCTATTCGCTGGGCGCGCGGACCACGGTGCGGGTGCTGGCGCGCGGGATGGCACCCACGCCGCGACGCGCGGTGCTGTCAGGGCTGGGCGACGAGGGTGTGACCGATACCGGACGCCGGGCGGGCTTCTTCCGCCGGGTCCTGACCAAGTTCGGCAGCTTCAGGCATGGCGATCCGGAGTTCATGTCGCAGGCGTTCCTGAAGACCACGGGCGGCGATCCGGTGGCGCTGCTCGGCATCCTCGACACGTTCGTGGATACCCCGGAAGCGGAGGTCGCGACGTTCGATCTGCCGGTGCTGGTGGTTGGCGGCGCGGCGGACGATGAGGTCGGCTCGTTCGAGGGACTGGCGGCGATGCTGCCGCAGGGGCGCTTCGTCGAGATCCCCGGCAACCATATGAGCGCCGTCACCCGCGCCGAGCTGGGCGACGCGATCGTAACATTCTTGACTGCTTGACCCATTTCAAGGGCGGGCGCAGTGTCCGCCGCAATCACAAAACAAGCCACAAGAGGGGCCCATGATCCGCACCGGAATTTCGACGATCACGCTCGCCATGCTGCTGGCGGCACCTGCCGTCGCGCAGGAAAAGAAGGCTGCGCCGGCAACGGGCGCGGCGACCCCGGCGGCCGCCGATGCGTTCCTGAAAAAAGCGACTGACGAATTCACCGAATTCTCGATCGATGATGCGCGGATCCAGTGGCTCTACGCGACCTATATCAATGACGACACCTCGGCACTGGTGGCGAAGAGCCAGGCCAAGGGTACGGAAATGCTGGTCGGCTATGCGCTGGAGGCATCGAAATTCACTCAGGTGAAGGGTCTGTCGCCCGACACCAGGCGCCAGCTCGACATTCTGCGCAGCGGCATCACGTCGCCCGCTCCGACGCGCGCGGGGGCGGCCGCGGCGCTGTCCAAGCTGCAGACCGACATGCAGACCGTGTATGGCACCGGGAAGGGCACGCTGAAGGGCGAGGCGATCAACGGCAGCGACATCGAAGCGGCGATGGGCACCAACCGCAACCCCGCCGAGCTCAAGGAAATGTGGACGAGCTGGCATGACAATGTCGGCGCGCCGCAGCGGGCGGATTATCAGCGCGCGGCCGGACTGCTCAACGAGGGCGCGCGCGAGCTGGGCTTCAAGGATGTGGGCGCGATGTGGCGCTCCAACTACGATATGCCGCCGGAAGAGTTCGCCAAGCTCACCGACAAGCTGTGGAACGAGGTGAAGCCGCTCTACGAGTCGCTGCACACCTATGTTCGCTGGAAGCTCAACGAGAAATACGGTGACGCCGTCCAGTCCAAGACCGGCCCGATCCGCGCCGACCTGCTCGGCAACATGTGGGCGCAGGAATGGGGCAACATCTATGACGTGGTCGCACCGGCGGGCGCGGGCGATCTGGGCTATGACGTCGGCGAACTGCTGACCGCGAAGAAATACGACGCGATCAAGATGGTGAAGGCGGGCGAGGGTTTCTATTCCTCGCTGGGCCTCGCGCCGATGCCCGACACCTTCTGGAAGCGCTCGCTGTTCGTGAAGCCCGCCGATCGCGAGGTGCAGTGCCATGCGTCAGCCTGGAATCTCGACAATGTCGACGATCTGCGCATCAAGATGTGCATCAAGGTGAATGGCGACGATTTCACCACGATCCATCATGAGCTGGGTCACAATTACTACCAGCGCGCGTACAATAAGCTGCCCTTGCTCTATCGCACCGGCGCCAATGACGGGTTCCACGAGGCGATCGGCGATTTCGTCGCGCTGTCGATCACGCCCGACTATCTCGTCTCGATCGACCTGCTCGACAAGGACAAGGTACCGAGCGCGGACAAGGACACCGGGCTGCTGTTGCGCCAGGCGATGGACAAGGTGGCGTTCCTTCCGTTCGGCCTGCTGATCGACAAGTGGCGCTGGGGCGTGTTCTCGGGCGGGATCAAGCCCAATGGCTATCAGGGTGCGTGGGACGCGCTGCGCCTGCAATATCAGGGCATCACGCCGCCGGTGGCGCGTGACGAGAGCAAGTTCGATCCGGGCGCGAAATATCATATCCCGGCGAACGTGCCCTACACCCGCTATTTCCTTGCCCGGCTGTTGCAGTTCCAGTTCTACAAGGCGGCGTGCGATCAGGCTGGGTGGAAGGGGCCGCTCCACCGCTGTTCCTTCTATGGCAACAAGGAAGTCGGCACCAAGCTGGACGCGATGCTGGCGATGGGGGCGTCCAAGCCGTGGCCCGACGCTCTCGAAGCCTTTACCGGCAGCCGCGAGATGAGCGGTGCGGCGATGGTCGAGTATTTCGCGCCGTTGAAGGCGTGGCTCGACGAGCAGAACAAGGGCAAGCCGACCGGCTGGTAAGCCGCCGGTAACTGCCTGAACGGAAAACGGCCGCCGCGGCATTCCCGCGGCGGCCGTTCTCGTTTCGAACGGGCCAGGTCAGGCCTTTTCCTTGCCTTTCGGCTTGGCGGGCGCCGCGGTATCGGACGGACCACCGCCACCCTTCTTGACCGCGTAGAAGATTCCGGCGACCGCCGCGCCGATCGCGGCAACGCCGCCGATCACCGACGCGAAGAAGTTGCGATCGCCCATCTGCTCGCGCTTGTCCGCGACGAACTGGACGGGCGCGGATTCAGCGACGCTATGCGCAGCCGATTGCGCGGCGGCACTGACCTTGGCCGCGGCCGCCTGCGCAGCGGCGCGAGGACGGTTGGCCGTCGTTTTGGGTTTGGCCGTGGTCTTGGGCTTCGCCGCGGCGGCGGGCTTGCGAGCCGCGGCTTTGCGGCGGGGCGGGGGCGCCTTGTCCGCGGCGGGCTTGGCGGCCGCAGCCTTGGGTGCCGTCTTGGCCGGTGCCTTGGCGGCAGCAGGCTTGGGGGCGGGAGCCTCGGCCTTGGGCGCCGCAGCCGTCTTTGCCGCGGGCTTCTTGGCCGGAGCCTTCTTGGCCGGGGCCTTTTTCGGGGCTGCGGGCTTCGCGGCTTTGGGTGCGCCCTCCGCAGGGGGTTCGGTTGGCTTGGGGGCTGGCTTGGTCTTCGACGTGCTCGGGGCCTTGGCCATCACGATACTCCGCTGGTTTCGTGTCTGTAACCACCGTGAAGCAAATCGGTTTCCGCCGTCAATGCGCGATGGTTACCGGAAGGGGCCATCGCGGCCGCCGTTCATCTGAACGGCGGCTCGTTAAACGCGCGCAGCTTGCGCGAGTGGAGCTTGGCGCCTTCGCGGCGAAGCTGCTCGCACGCCTCGATCCCGATCTTGAGATGCTCGGCGATCGCGCGCTCGTAGAAGCGGTTGGCTTGTCCCGGCAGCTTAAGCTCGCCGTGGAGCGGCTTGTCCGAGACGCAGAGCAGGGTGCCGTAGGGGACGCGGAAGCGATAGCCCTGCGCGGCCAGGGTCGCACTCTCCATGTCCACGCCCACCGCGCGGCTTAGGGAGAAACGCAGCGCCGAGCGCGAGAAGCGCAGCTCCCAATTGCGGTCGTCGGTGGTGACGATCGTGCCGGTGCGCAGGCGGCGCTTGAGTTCGTCGCCCGACTGGCCCGAGACGACCTCGGCGGCGCGGGCCAGAGCCTGCTGGACCTCGGCGATCGCGGGGACCGGGATTTCGGGCGGGAGCACGTCATCAAGGACGTGGTCGTCGCGGAGATAGGCGTGGGCGAGGACATAGTCGCCGATCCGCTGGCTGGGGCGCAGGCCGCCGCAATGGCCGATCATCATCCATGCTTCAGGCCGCAGTACCGCCAGGTGATCGGTGATCGTCTTTGCGTTGGACGGGCCGACGCCGATGTTGACGAGCGTGATGCCGGTGCCGTCCTCGGCCATCAGATGCCAGGCGGGCATCTGATGGCGCCGCCACGCGCCGTCGGTAAGCAGGGTTTCGGGATCGTCGCCCGCGCGGATGACGATGCCGCCGGGGCCGGACACGCCGGTGAAGCGGCTCGCCTCTCCCGATTCCTTGGCGCCCAGCTGCGCACAGGCCCAGCGAACGAATTCATCGACATAGCGGTGATAGTTGGTGAACAATATGTACTGCTGGCTGTGCTCCGACGGGGTGCCGGTATAGTGGCGCAGACGGGCGAGGCTGAAGTCGGTGCGCAGGCCATCGAACAAAGCGAGCGGACGCGTCTGATCGAGGCTGATCCAAGTGCCGTCGGCGATCTCGTCACCGATATGCGCAAGCTCGGTCGCCGGGAAATGGCGGGCGAGTTCAAGCGCCGAGACCTCATCGAGCCGCAACGCGTGACCCGGATCGAGCACATAGGGGAAGGGGATTTCCTGACGGCCGGGTACCGCCGAGACTTCGACGTCATAATCCTCGATCAGCAGCGTGAGCTGCTCGATGAGATAGTCGGCGAACATCGCCGGCTTGGTAACGCTGATGGCGTAGTCGCCCGGCGTGACCAGACGGCCGAAGCTACGCGCCGGGGTCGGGCGATCGACTTCGTTGCGATAGGCGACGCGGATCTCGGGATAGGCGAAGCTGCCGTCCTTGCGGCGCTCCGGATCGGGCGGCGTGCCCTGCGTGAGATAAAGCGTGAGGGCGTCCTGAAGGCGGGTGACGGACGCGGTGTAGAGCCGATCCAGTTCGGCGACGATCTTTTCTGCTGTTGTCATCTTCCACGGCTAATGCGCCAAGATGACATTAGCAAGACCAGCGCGTGCCCGAAATGCGACGCGCGGGAAGAACCCGCGCGTCCTGCTGCCTGGTCGGCCCGACTTACTTGGCCTCTTCTTTCTCGCGCAGCTTGCTGATGCCATAGGCGGCCCCCGCAACTGCGGCGGCGGCGCCCGCGGCGACCGCAGCGGTTGCGCCGGGATGCTTCTTCGCGGTTTCGATCGCGCTGTTCACAGCCTCTGTCACCGCATCCCGCGCGTCGGCCAGCGCGTCCTTCGTGCGGTCGATCAACGTATCTTCGGTTTCGATCTCGGGGGTCGCCGGGGTGGTCTCATCGATCATCACGCGTCTCCTTTCATCGACAGAACCGATCGCGGGCGCACCGGTTCCCCGCAGCCGGGGGGACCGTCGCGCCCGCGAAACGTTTCAGGCGGTCAGAGATTCTCGAGCAGATGCTCCGCCGAGCTCACCTTGAACTCGCCGGGCGCCTCGACATGAAGCTGCTCGACGACGCCGTCGTTGACCAGCATCGAGAAGCGCTGGCCGCGCGTGCCCATGCCGAACTTGCTGCCGTCCATCTCGAGGCCCACGGCCTGCGCGAAGGCGCCGTTGCCGTCGGCGAGCATGGTCACGTCATCGGCATTGGCGCTCTTGCCCCATGCGCCCATCACGAACGCGTCGTTGACGGCGGTGCAGGCGATTTCGTCCACGCCCTTGGCCTTGAGCTCGGCGGCCTTGTCGACATAGCCGGGCAGGTGGCGCGCCGAACAGGTCGGCGTGAAGGCGCCCGGGACCGAGAAGAGCGCGACCTTGCGGCCAGCGAAGAACTCGTCCGAGCTGACCTGCTCCGGGCCGTTCTCGGTGGGCTTGACGAACGTGGTGCTGGGCACGCGATCGCCGATTTGGATGGTCATGCTGGGTCTCCTCTCGGACCGCGAAATGCGGTTGCGCCTCAATTGGCGCACGCCGCAGCTTTTTCAAGCGTGGCGGAGCCGATCGGCTGCCGATATGTTCAGCACGCATGGAGTCTTCAGCGTATCTTACCGGCCAAATCCTGCTCGCGCTGCCCGGGATTGGCGATCCGCGATTCGAGCGCGCGGTGATCGCGATGTGCGCGCATGACGAGCATGGCGCGCTGGGTATCGGCATCGGCCAGACCGTGTCGGGGCTGGGGCTGCACGAGTTGCTTCAGCAGTTCGAGATCGATCCCGGCGAAGCTCCCGACGCGCCCGTGCATTTTGGCGGGCCGGTCGAGCCGCGGCGCGGCTTCGTCCTCCATTCGACCGACTGGGGCGGGCAGGATACGGTCGATGTCGCGGGACGCTGGGCATTGTCGGGGACCGTCGATGTCCTGCGCGCGATCGCCGAGGGGAAGGGGCCTGCCCATTGGCTGGTCGCACTGGGCTATGCCGGCTGGGGCGAAGGGCAGCTCGACGAGGAGATGACCCGCCACGGCTGGTTCAACGTGCCGGGCGCGATCGACCTGCTCTATGATGTCGATGTGTTCCAGCGCTGGGAGCAGGGCTTCGCGCGCGAAGGCATCGACCCGCGGCTGCTGGCGCCGAGCACGGGAACGGCCTGAGGCAGCGGTCGCCGGTCATATAAAGATATCTTTATGTTTCATTTGCGCTGACGCGGCGAATTCGCTAGGGGCGCGGCCATGCCGCCGGGATTCCCGGCCGCGACGCTACACAAACGGAGAACCAGCGTGGCCACCGTGCTCGAAAACACCGACTACGTCGTCAAGGACATCTCGCTCGCCGATTTCGGCCGCGCCGAGATCAACATCGCCGAGACCGAGATGCCCGGCCTGATGGCGCTGCGCACCGAGTTCGGCGCGAGCAAGCCGCTCAAGGGCGCGCGCATCACCGGTTCGCTGCACATGACCATCCAGACCGCGGTGCTGATCGAGACGCTGGCTGATCTGGGCGCCGAGATCCGCTGGGCCTCGTGCAACATCTTCTCGACCCAGGACCACGCCGCTGCCGCAATCGCCGCGCGCGGCATCCCGGTGTTCGCCGTCAAGGGCGAGACGCTCGAGGAATATTGGGACTATGTCGTCCGCATCTTCGACTGGGGCACCGACACCACCTGCAACATGATCCTCGACGATGGCGGCGACGCCACCATGTTCGCGCTGTGGGGCGCGCGCGTCGAGGCGGGCGAAGACCTGTTCACCCCGTCGAACGAGGAAGAGGAAATCTTCGTCGCGACGCTGAAGCGCTTCCTGGCCGAGCGTCCGGGCTACCTCACCAAGACCGTCGCGACCATCAAGGGCGTGTCGGAAGAGACCACCACCGGCGTCCATCGCCTGTACGAGCTGGCCAAGAAGGGCAAGCTCCCGTTCCCGGCGATCAACGTCAACGACAGCGTCACCAAGTCGAAGTTCGACAACCTCTATGGCTGCAAGGAATCGCTGGTCGACGCGATCCGCCGCGGCACCGACGTGATGCTGGCCGGCAAGGTCGCCTGCGTCGCCGGCTTCGGCGATGTCGGCAAGGGCTCGGCGGCGTCGCTGCGCAACGGCGGCGCACGCGTTCTGGTCACCGAGATCGATCCGATCTGCGCGCTTCAGGCGGCGATGGAAGGCTATGAAGTCGTGACGATGGAAGAAGCGGCGACCCGCGCCGACATCTTCTGCACCGCGACCGGCAACGCCGACGTCATCACCGTCGACCATATGCGCGCGATGAAGCCGATGGCGATCGTCTGCAACATCGGCCACTTCGACAGCGAGATCCAGATCGCGGGTCTCAACAACATGAAGTGGACCGAAGTGAAGCCGCAGGTCGACCTCGTCGAGTTCCCGGACGGCAAGCAGATCATCATCCTGTCGAAGGGCCGCCTGGTGAACCTGGGCAACGCGACCGGCCACCCGTCGTTCGTGATGTCGTCGTCCTTCACCAACCAGGTGCTGGCGCAGATCGAGCTGTGGACCAAGGCGGACGAGTATAAGAACGAAGTGTACGTCTTGCCCAAGCACCTCGACGAAAAGGTCGCGGCGCTTCACCTCGAGAAGCTGGGCGTCAAGCTGTCGAAGCTCAGCCAGCAGCAGGCCGATTACATCGGCGTGCCGGTGGAAGGCCCGTTCAAGCCGGACCATTACCGCTACTAAGTTCGGCGTAAGCCGGAAGAAAGGGCGCGCCCAGCGATGGGCGCGCCCTTTTCTATTGCGCGTAGGTTTCGGGCAGGTCGCCCAGCGTTTCCTTGAGCGGGTCGAGCCACGGCTCGAAGCGGCGCCACGCGCCGATGCCCTCACGGTTGAGCGGGCGGCGCACCTGATCGGCGCTGGCGGTTGCGACCGAGCGTTCGGTCTTGTGGAAATCGAGGCAGGCCGGATCGAAGGGCAGTTGCAGGTGCGCGAGCAGCCGCCGCGTCTCGCCTTCCAGATCCTCGACCAGCCGCTCATAGATCACGCGATGCACGTAGCCGGGCAGGGCGGTTTCGAAGTGCCGCATCAGGCGCACATAGTCGCGGTAGAAGGCTGCCATCTCGGTCAGCGAGAAGGACGACGGATGCCCCTGCGCGAATAGCAGGCGGAAATTGGACACGCAGCAATCGAGCGGGTTGCGGCGCACGTCGATGATCCGCGCGTTGGGCAACACCGCGCGGATGAAGCCGAGGTCGAGCCAGTTGTGCGGCAGCTTGTCGATGAAGAAGGGCCGGCCTGTGCGGCGATGCGCGGCGGCACGCGCGAGATACTGTTCGCCCCAGTAACGGCGGGCGTCGGGTGACAGGCCCGCGAGCAAATCGCGATAGGAACTGCCGGGCGCGGCATCGCTTTCGGCGGCGAAGGTGCGGATCAGCGCGGGAATGATCGGAAGCTCGGCCGTCCCCTCGATTTGCGGGTGACTGGCGAGGATTTGTTCGACCAGGGTCGAACCCGATCGCGGCATCCCGACGACGAAGATAGGGGCCGGTGAGGCTGCACCGGTTTCGTCCGCCAGGAAGGCGGCGTCGAACAGTCGTTCGCTCCGTGCGACTTCCGCGGTGACGCCATCCGCGTCGTAATCAAGCGTATCGCGCCGCAGCCGGTTTCCCTCGAGATAATGCTCGAACGCGCGTTCGGGGCGGGCGGCCGTCTCGTGAACGGTGGCGATCGCGAAGTGCAGATGGGTCGCATCATCGGGTGTGGGAGCCGCGGCGAGCGCTTGTTCCATCGCCGGAAGCTCGTCCTCGCTCAGACAGCGGCCAAGCGCGGCGAGGTTCCAGTAGAGCCGGGCGTGCCCCGGCGAGCGGGCGAGGCCGAGCCGATAGGCCTGCGCGCTTTGCTCGCGCTTGCCCAGCGTGCGGAAGGCATTGCCGAGGCCGATCCACAGATCGGCCTCGTTCGGCACATGCTGAAGCAGCCGCCGGTAAAGGTCGGCCGCCTCCGTATGGGCACCGGTCTCGGTCAGCAGCGTGGCCCGGAAGCGCAGCAGGTCGACATTGCCCGGATGCCGTTTGAGCGCGGGATCGAGCGCGGTTAGCGCGTCGGCCGGGCGTGCCTGATGATAGAGTACGCGCGCGAGGGCGACATGCGCTTCTACGTAAGCGGGGGAGGCGTCGATTGCGCTGCGCAGTGACGCTTCGGCGCTATGCAGCGCGCCGCGGGTCGCGAGAATCTCGCCCAGGATCAGATGCGCGACCGCGTCGTCAGATTCGCTCATCAGATGGGCGCGCAGACCCGCGACATGCGCTTCGCCGCTGCCCGCTTGCATGGCGCGTGCCGCGTTGGCGAGCAGCGCGACCGATCGCGACGCCACGACGGCGGCGGCCTCGGCCTGCTCGGCTTCCGGCACCCGCGCCAGACGGCGCAGCGCCGCCGCCTTCAGCCGGAATGCGGCCGGAGGCGGAACGGGCGCACGCAGCAAAACGTCGGCCTGCGCCAGCGCGGCTTGCGGCGTGACGGCAAGCAGCGAGCGCCCGTTCGCCAGCGCTTCCGCCACGCCGCCGGACCGGACTTCGGTGTCAGGCATAGCCGAGCAATGCGCGGATCCCGGGGGCGACGACCTCGACCAGGCGCTTTTGTGCGTCGGGCAGTTCGTCGGGAAGTTCGACTTCGACGCCCAGCTTTTCCCGCGCGGTACCGCTCTGCTCCTTGTCGGAGCCGATGCGCACGCGCTCGCGCCAGTCGTCCGGCATGGCGATGCCGCAGGCGCCCAGCAAACCGGTGAAGAACGCTTCGCCCTGCGGCGTGTCGAGCTGCTTCAGGTTCGCGACGACGTCTTCATACTTCACGATATGCGTGTCGGTACCGACCCATGCGGCGGCGTTGTTGAGATAGACGTCGAGCAGCGCCGGCGCCTTTTGATGAATGCCGACGATCATCAGGTTTAGCAGAGCATCGACCGTCAGCTTGCCGCTGCGCAAGTGATCGACATTGCCGCGGAACGCGTCCGACAGGAAGAAGCGCGCACGGGCCAGCACCCAATCGTGCGGATCGCGGACCAGCAGAATCTTGCGTGTGGCGGAAAGCTCGATCACCGACGCGTCGCCGAAGAACAAATGGCCCCAGCTCAGCATGTTGCGGGCAGGATCGAACGCCTGCCGATGCTCCTGCAAATTGGCCCACTGGATGAACTGAGCGTCATATTGCTGTTCGACCGGGACGAACATGCGGACGATGTTGCGGAGCAGATGGCTGCCCGACTTGGGTACGCTGTTAAGGAAGACAGGCTGGCGAAGGGGCGTTTGCTCAAAGCGGCGGTTGGCGTCGTCAAGCGTGTCGGGCGCAAGGATGACCTGCGGCATAGCTGGTCCTTATCGAATCGGGTTTGCAATCCTAGCCGCTGAGGCCGGGCAAGAAAAATGGGCGGCGGTTGCCCGCCGCCCATTCGATGCTTTCGATCGCGATGCGATCAGAAGCGGGCCTTGGCGCCGACGAAGAAGCGGCGGCCGAGATAGTCGTACTGCGATGCGAACACCGACTGGCCGACCGTGTTGATCGTGCCCTGGTTGAGGCTGTTACCGCCCGCAACCGTGACCCGCGGCGGCTTCTGGTCGAACAGGTTCGACACGCCGAGGGTGAAGTCGAAGTTCTTGAGCTTCTTGGTCACCGACACGCTGTGGTAGAAGCGCGCTTCGGCCTTCAGATCGACGCAGAACTCACCATACACGGCGGTCGTGCGGCAGATGTCGCCGACGATCGCACGATAGTCGCCCTCGTCCGACGTCGCGCCGATGATGTTGAGGCCATAGTAGAAGCTCAACGTATCGTTGGGATGCCAGAAGAAGTCGAAGTCACCCACCCAGCGCGGCTCGCCGGCTTCACCGGTGTTGTCGTTCGCGGTGTTGTTGAACAGCGCGACGGTGTCTTCGATCTGCCAGGTCATCTGCGCATTGGCGACGAAGCGGCCGAGGCTGCCCAGACCCTGCTCGACACTGGCCGTGACGTCGACGCCGCGGTTACGCTGCTGGTTGATGTTGATGAAGGTCGCCTGGACGCGGTCCACGTTGTTCACGCCGCTGACGCCCGCGGGCAGGCGGGTGAACAGCGAGCAGAGCGGATCGGTCGGGAAGAACTCCGAATTGTAGCAGCCGCCGACGATGTTCGCGGCGCTGAGCGTCGCGATTTCGCCGCGGATGTCGATGTCGAAGTAATCGACGGCGATGTTGATGCGGGTGTTCGGCAGGAAGGCGAAACGCGGCGTGAGCACGGCGCTGATCGACTTCGCGGTCGAGGTTTCCGGATCCAGCACGCCGATGCCGCCACCCTGGATGACCGTGACCGACGGGCCAGCGCCGCTATGGTCGCCCGGAATACCGGCCGCCTGACAGTTCGCCTTCACGCGTGCGTTGGTCGCGGGGTTGGTCGCCCACTGAATGCACGGATCGACCTGACGCTGCGTCAGGAACGAGCTCTGATTGGCGAGGAACTGCTCGAACAGCGCCGGAGCGCGGAACGAGGTGCCGTAACGGCCGCGCAGACGGAGGAAGTCCGTCAGCTGCCAGTTGACGCCGACGCTGTAGGTCCAGTTGCCGTTGCTCTCGTCCTCGAAACGATCCGAAGCGCGGGTCGCCTTCACGTTGGTGACGCGGCCCGAACCCGAGATGGTCAGCGACTTGATGAGCGGAATGTCCTTGAGCAGCGGAATCTCGATTTCGCCGAAGGCTTCCTTCGTCACCACCCAACCGGCCGTACGGCCTGCGCTGGTCTGGCCCCATGCGTTGCCGGCGAGCGTCACCGCACCCGGCGTGTCGTCGATCTCGTCGCGACGGTAAGCGACGCCGAGTGCGGCCTGCACGTCACCCGACCACGGGAGCGTGAGCACGCGGCCGTTGAGCGACAATTCGCTCGCGAGCTGAGTGTAGACCGTGTTGCCGGTGTCGGTACCGAACAGCATGTCGCGCTCAGCAGCGGTGAACTCGCCGGCCAGGAAGCCCGGACGGGTCCAGTCGATGTCGATGCACGGACGGTTGCTGACCGGCGTGCGGGTGCCCGCGCACGAACCGGTGCGATAGTCGTGCAGGTCGACCGAGTCCTTGAAGATCACGTCCGACGTGTAGTCGCCGTCCGACCGGCTGTACTGGACGTAGCCGTTCCAGTTGAAGTCCGAGCCGAGCTTGCCGTCGATCCACGCGAGGCCGCGCGAATATTCGACCTTCTGGCTGGCGCTGTTGTGATCGGTGATCACGGTCGGGCTCAGGTAGAAGGGGCCGCCCCAGCCAACCGAGAACGGATCGCCGAAGCCCGGCGTGAAATTCTGGGTGTAACCGGTGAGGTACCAGAACTGGCGGAAGCTGGTCGACTTGGTCTCGCGCCGGTTGTGGAGCAGCTCAACGCCCACTTCGATCGAGTCGCTCACATTGTAAGCCGCGTCGATATAGCCGGTGTAAAGTTCGGTCTCCGGGATCAGCGATTCGCGGCCGTACATCGGGTGGTAGTAGTTATCCACCGCGGTCGAGGCGCGGTCGTAACCGACCTGATAGAAGCCCGGCGGCGTGATGAAGTTGGCGCGCGGGTTGGCCGGGTTGCGCAGCGGGATGTGCGCGCCGAGATTGTCGCCGGCATAGTTATACTGCCAGCGGCCAGCCTGTGCGAAGCCCGCGGTGTAGACCCAGACGTGACCCCAGGCGAGCTCGTTACAGCGCGGCGCACCGGTGCGCGGATCGATAATGTCGGCGCGGCTGCCGTCGCGGCGGAAGATATACTCCTCCGGGCAGGTCAGATAGTCGCGGTCAGCGCGCTGGAAGTTCGCGCGCTTGAAATAGTCGAACGCCGCGAGGATGTGGCCGTTGCCGAAATCCTTGCCCCACGAAGCGCTAAGGCGATACTGCTCGCCGCCGCTTTCACCGGGAACCGAGGCGAAAGCGTCAAGCTCGATCCCGTTGGTGTTCTTCTTGGTGATCAGGTTGACCACGCCCGCGACCGCGTCCGAACCATAGACCGACGATGCGCCGGTCTTCAGGATCTCGACCTGGCTGACGATCGACTGCGGCAGCACGTTGAGGTCGAAGGCGCTGATCGCGCCGCGCGTGCCGGCGGGGCCGGCGCGGCGGCCGTTGAGCAGAACGAGCGTACGCTCGGCGCCAAGGCCGCGCAGCGAGATGGTTTCCGCGCCCGGACCGCCGTTGGTGACGAAGGCCGACGAGATCGCCGAGGTGACCTGCGCCGAACCCGCCGCGACCGGCGATGACTGGAGCATTTCCGCGGTGCTGAACTGACCGGCTGCCTGTGCGGTCGCCGGATCGATGATGGTGACGGGGTCGGGCGTGTTGAACGGGCTGCGGCGCAGGCGCGAACCCGTCACCACCACGGTGCTGTCGTCTTCCTCAGCTTGCGCGGTGGTGGGCGCTTCGGCCTGGGTGCTGTCCGCGGGCGCATCCTGCGCGAGAGCGGGAGAGAAGCTGGTCACTGCCAGGCCAAAGAGCGCGGCGGACCGGAGCGCTGTCGCGCCCAGGAACGTGGATTTCGCCATTTACTTGTGTCCCCTATTTACACAACTAATCGGTGATCCTTGCGGTACTGCGGGTAAAGCGCAACCCTCATGACAAAAAATGTAGCGTCCGTTACGATGTTCGCCGGAAGATGTAGCAAAGTTGCAACAACGTCTTTGCGATACACTTCGCCGATGCACCGGGTTTTCGGGCGCGAAAGCATGTCCTAAGAGCCGGATGATGAAGAACGGCGCGACGCGGTGATCCAGATTTCCAACGCTGCGGCGGTCACCGTCGGCGCGGTGGTCGCGCTGCTCGTTCTGGCGGGTGCCGCGATGCTGTTCGCGGGCCTTCGCGCGCGGTCGCGCGCCACCGTTCTGCTCGAGGCGCACCGGCGTGCCGACGCGCTTGCCGCCAGCGCGCCGGCGCAGGCGATGGTGGTGCGCGCCGACGGGCGGGTCGAGTTGAGCGACAAGCTTGCCGATCTGCTGGGCCTTGAAACGGTGCCGACGCATCTGTCGGAGATTGTCGGCAACGAGGCGGTCTTTGCGCCAGCGGAAGCTGCGGCGCTGGAGCAGGACATAGCGACGGCGCAGAAGGCGGCGCGTCCGTTCCGTGCCACGATCCGCGCGCGCGGATCGTCGCGCACCCTGTTGATGATCGGTCAGCGCGCGCCCGACGCGGTGCGCGCACCGGGCGGGGTGGTGCTGTGGGTGTTCGACGCCACCGAGGCGCAGGAGGAGGTGGCGCGGCTGTCGGGTGAAGCGACGCGCTATCGCGAGGCGTTCGAGTCGCTCACCGGTCTGATCCAGTCGGCGCCGATGCCGATGTGGTATCGCGACCGCGAATTGCGCCTGGCGATGGTGAACAACGCCTATGTCACCGCGGTCAACGGCAAGGACGCCGAAACGGTGGTGAAGGCGGGGATCGAGCTGGTCGATGCGTCGGCGCCCGGCGGGCCGCTGGCCAGCGCCGCCAACGCGCGTGAGGCGGGGCGTCCGAGAATGGTCAAGCTGCCCGCGACGATCGCCGGCGCGCGGCGAATGCTGCACATCCACGACGTGCCGCTCCCGACCGGCGGCGTCGCGGGCTTCGCGGTCGACGTTGAGGAACTGGAACGTGCGCGGGCCGGGATCAAGCGTGCGGACGATGCGCAGCGCGAGACGTTCGACCGGCTTTCGGCCGGCGTCGCGCAGTTCGCGGCGGACCGCAGCCTCGTCTTCTGCAACCAGCCCTTCCGCCGCATGTTCGCGATGCGCAACGAATGGCTGGCCGACAAACCTGAGTTCGAACGCGTGCTGGAGCGGATGCGCGAAGCGAATCGCCTGCCGGTCGTCCGCGACTTCCCCGGCTGGAAGGCGGAGCGGCGCGACTGGTTCCGCGCGGACACGGCGCGTGAGGAGAATTGGGCGCTGCCCGGCGGCAACCATCTGCGCGTCGTCGCGCAGCCGCTGCCCGAGGGCGGGCTGCTGGTGATCTATGAGGATCTGACCGAGCAGGTGCAGCTTGCCAGCGCGCGTGACACGTTGCTGCGCGTGCGCACCGCGACCTTCGACAATCTGTTCGAGGCGCTGGGCGTGTTCACCGCCGACGGGCGTCTGCAGTTGTGGAACAACCGCTTCCGCCAGCTCTGGGGCTTCGAAGAAGCCTATCTGGCGGCGCACCCGCGTGTGGATGCGCTGGCGAAACAGGCTGGAAACCTTCTCGCCAACCCGGGCCGCGCCGTGCTGATGGGGGAACTGATTCGTGCCGCCACGGTCGAACGCCAGCAGCGCGGCGCCACGATCGAGTTCAAGGATGGCCGCTTTTTCGAGGTGGCGGCAGTGCCGTTGCCCGACGGCAACGCGCTGTTCACCATGCTCGATGTGTCCGACCGCCGGCGGGTGGAGAATGCGCTGCGTGAGCGCAACGACGCGCTGGAGACCGCCGACCGGGTCAAGAACGCGTTCGTGGCGAACATGAGCTATGAGCTGCGCACCCCGCTCACCTCGATCCAGGGATTCGCGGAGATGCTGCACGGCGGCTATGCCGGCGACCTGTCGCAGAGCGGAAGCGAATATACCGAGGCGATCCTGTCGTCGGTCGAGCGGCTGGGCGCGCTGGTTGACGATGTGCTCGACCTGACCCGCGAGGATGACGGGGTGGCGCGCGGGACGGTCGATCTGGAGCTGACCGCAGGCGCGGCGGCAGAGGCGGTGGCCCCCGCTGCGCAAGCCAAGCGGATCGAGCTTGCGGTCGAGGTGCAGGGCAGCGCCGGGACCACGCTGGGCGACGCGCGGCGCATCCGCCAGACGATCGAGCATCTGCTGCGCAACGCGATCGCCAACACGCCCGACAAGGGTCGTGTGCTGCTGCACATCGACGGCACGCCCAAGGGCGCGCGAATCGTGGTGTCGGATAACGGGCCGGGCATGGCCAAGAAGCTGGCGGACAAGGCCTTCGAACGCTTTGCCCAGCCGGGGATCAGCCGCGGCGGCGACCGCGCGCTCGGGCTTGGCCTGCCGCTCGCCAAGCAGTTCGTCGAGGCGCATGGCGGCACGATCGAGCTGGTGTCCGAGCCGGGGCAGGGGACCATGGTGATCGTCGAGCTGCCGCGCGGATGATCCGGCTGGCGGACGCGGCGGCGAGCGAGGCGCTGGGCGCTCGGCTGGCGGAACTCGCGCGGCCGGGCGATGTGATCGCGCTGTCGGGCCAGCTGGGCGCGGGTAAGACCAGCATCGCGCGCGGGCTGCTGGCGGCGCTGGGGCTGGAAGAGGAGGCGCCCAGCCCGAGCTTCGCGATCATCCAGCCCTATGCCCCGCCGGAGGTGCGTTTTCCGGTATTGCACGTCGACCTCTACCGCATCGACGACCCGTCCGAGGCCGACGAACTGGGGCTGGACGATGCGCGGTACGATTCGCTGCTGGTGGTGGAATGGCCAGAGCGGCTGCCGGCATCGGCATGGGGCGATGCGCTGTGGCTCACCCTGACGATCGAGCCGGACGGCGCGCGCGGCTTGACAGCGCAGGTGCCCTCGTCATGGAAGGACCGATGGTTCCTGACATGAATCCGCCCGCACGGGCGCCGTATTTTCTGAACGAGCTGGGTTGGGGGGATGGCGAGATCCTGCCGCTGGCCGGCGATGCGTCGTTCCGCCGCTATTTCCGCGTGCAGGCGCCGGGGCGCAGCGCGATCCTGATGGACGCGCCGCCGCCGCAGGAGGACCCGCGTCCGTTCATCGACATCGCGCGCTGGCTGACGGGGCGCGGGTTCGCCGCGCCGCAAATCTATGGCGAGGACCTCGATACCGGTCTGGTGCTGATCGAGGATTTCGGCGACGCCCGGCTGCGCGAGACCGCTGATGCCGCGCCCGAGAGCGAGTTGCGCCTGTACGAAGCCGCGATCGACGTGCTGGTGCGGCTGCGCGACCATGAGGCGGCGGATGTCGGTCCCTATGACCGTGACGTCTATCAGCGCGAAGCGGCGCTGCTGACCGAATGGTATTGCCCCGCCGTCGGTCTGGACGTCGACGTCGACGGCTATGTCGCGGCATGGGACGCGGTGCTCGCGCCGGCGCTCGACGGCGCGCCGGTGACGGTGCTGCGCGACTATCATGCCGAGAATCTGATGCTGATCGAGGGCAGCGAGACCTTTGGCCTGCTCGATTTCCAGGACGCGCTGGCGGGGCATCCCGCCTATGATCTCGTCTCGCTGTTGCAGGACGCGCGGCGCGACGTGCACCCCGATCTGGAGACCGCGTTGCTCGACCGGTATCGCCGGATCACCGGGGCGGACGATGCGTTCTTCGACGCCTATCATGTGCTCGGCGCGCAGCGGAACGCGAAGATCATCGGCATCTTCACCCGGCTGTGGAAACGCGACGGCAAGCCGCGTTATCCGGGGCTGTGCCCGCGCGTTTGGGGTTATCTGGAGCGCGACCTGAAACATCCCGCGCTGGCGCCGGTCGCCGCGTGGTTCGACGCCAATATTCCCGCGCATCTGCGGGGCGATCCGATGGTGGTGGCGTGAGCACGAAGAAGACGCTTTCGATCCGGCCCGTACCCGCCGCGGCTGTGCCGGGGACGGCGATGGTGATGGCCGCCGGCCTTGGCAAGCGGATGCGTCCGCTCACCGCGACGCGCCCCAAGCCGCTGATCGAAGTGGCGGGCAAGCCGCTGATCGACCACGCGTTCGACCGGCTGCGCAGCGCCGGGGTCAAGCGCGCGGTGGTCAATGTCCACTATCTCGCCGACGCGCTCGAAGCGCATGTCACGCACCGGGTGAAGGACGTCGAGGTGGTCGTCTCCGACGAGCGCAAGCAGCTGATGGAGACCGGCGGAGGACTGGTTCAGGCGCGCGCGCTGCTGGGCGATGCGCCCTTTCTGTGCGTCAACAGCGACAATTTGTGGGTCGACGGCCCGATCGACGCGATCCGCCAGCTCGCGGCCGCGTGGGATGACGAGAAGATGGACGCGCTGCTGCTGCTCGTCCCGCTCGCCCGAGCGCATTGCCATCGCGGGCAGGGCGATTTCCATCTCGACGCGTTCGGCAAGATTACCCGCCGCCGCGCACCGGGACGGCTCGCGCCCTTCGTCTATACCGGCGTGCAGATCCTTTCGCCGCGCATCATCCGCGACTGGCCCGAGGGGCCGTTCTCGACCAACCTGTTCTGGGAGCGCGCGATCGAGGCGGGCCGCGCCTATGGCGTGGTGCATCAGGGGCTGTGGTTCGACGTCGGATCGCCGCCCGCGATCGCCGCGACCGAAGCGGTGCTGGCGGACGGCTAGGCTACAGCGCGGCCGCGTAGCCCGCCGTCATCTGTAATCGCTCGATATCCCGCCGCGGCGGCGCGCCGAACAGGCGGCGATACTCACGGCTGAACTGCGACTGGCTGTCATAGCCGACGGCGAATCCCGCCGAGCCGGCGCTCGCGCCTTCGGTCAGCATCAGGCGGCGTGCCTCCTGCAGCCTGAGCTGCTTCTGATACTCAAGCGGCGTCATCCGCGTCACCGCCTTGAAATGCGCGTGGAACGAGGACGTGCTCATGCCCGCCGCAGCCGCGATCTCGCCGATGCGGAGTTGTTCGTGGAAGCCGCGACGGATGCGGGCGATGGCGCGGCTGACTTGTCCCAGATGGCTGTCGGCTACCGCCATCTGCCGCAGTGTCGGACCATGCGGGCCGATGAGCAATCGGTAGAGAATTTCCCGCTCGATCAGCGGCATCAGCGCCGGAATGGTTTCCGGCCGGTCGAGCAGCCTGACCAGGCGGCAGCCGGCGTCGACCAGATCGGGGTCGCTGGGATAGACCGCCAGCATCGGCGCGTCACCCCGCTGGCCGGTGCCGCCTTCGGCGAGAATGAGGTCGGCCAGCGCCGCCTGATCAAGGTCAATCTTGCAGCAGAGATAGGGCGCCTCGGGGCTGGCCTCCAGCACATGGCCGACCAGCGGCAGATCGACCGACACGAGCAGATAGCGCGCGGCGTCATAGACCACATTGTGATCGCCGAGCGAGACGCGCTTCGACCCCTGGGCGATCAGGCAAAGCGATGCTTCATAGACCGATGGCGTCGCAACCGTCGGCTGATCGGCGCGGATCAGTGACAGGCGCGGTGCCGCGGTCCCGTTCATGCCGGGTTCCGGCATATGCCGTCCGATCAGTTCCGCCAATTCCGCGATGCGTTCCATGCGCCCCGTTTTCACCCCGCGCACGAAACCCGCAAGTCCGGCGGCGCGGTTTTGGAGGATCGTGCAAACTCTTTGGGCGATCGGCCTAACGGTTGCGGCGGGTCCGGCCCCATTTGCAGCGTCGCAATGAAGAAAGGACCGACCATGACCGGACTGAGCAACAAAACCATTCTCATCACCGGCGCATCGAGCGGAATCGGTGAGGCCGCCGCTCGTGAACTCGCCGCCGCCGGTGCCAGGCTGGTGATCGGCGCGCGCCGCATCGACCGGCTCCGCGCGCTGGCGGAGGATCTCGGCCCGCAAGTTGCCGCGCGGGAACTGGACGTCACCGACGCGCGGAGTTTCGAGGCGTTCGCCGCCGCGGCGGAGGAGGAGTTCGGGCGGATCGACGTGCTGATCAACAACGCCGGAGTGATGCCGCTGTCGCCGCTTGCCGCGCTCAAGCGCGACGAATGGGCGCGGATGATCGACGTCAACATCCATGGCGTGCTCAATGGTATCGCCGCCGTGCTGCCGCGCTTCGTCGCGCAGGGGGGCGGGCATGTCGTCAATGTCGCCTCGATCGGCGCGCATCTCGTCGTGCCGACCGGCGCGGTCTATTGCGCGACCAAATATGCGGTCTGGGCGATCACCGAGGGGCTGCGTCAGGAGCATTCGGATGTTCGCGCGACGATCATCTCGCCCGGCGTGGTCGCGACCGAGCTGGGCCATGACATCACCGATCCGGATGTAGCGGCCGGGCTTCAGGTGTGGCGCGCCAACTCGCTCCGCCCTGACGCGATCGCGCGTGCGATCCGCTACGCGGTCGAGCAGCCCGACGGCGTCGACGTCAACGAGGTGATCGTGCGCCCGGCCGGCGCGACGATGTAGTCCGCGTCACAATCACCTTGTCGAACCGCGCGCGGTCTCGCTACGGTCCCGGCCCACACACCCTCCCGGTCGGGAGCGGAACGAGACCGGAATGTCCGCACGCCTCAACCTCTACACGATCCCGCCGCACCGGGCGTTTGCCGACGCGCTCGCGCAGGGGCTGATCCGCCGTTTCGGCGGTGATCCGCTGCGGCTGGCGCGCGGGGTCGTGCTGGTTCCGACCAATCGCGCGAAGAAGGCGATCACCGATGCCTTTGTTCGCGCGAGCGGCGGGGGTCTGCTGCTGCCGCGACTGGTTGCGGTGGGCGATCCCGAACTGGATGAGGCGGCGGGTCCGTTCCTCGATCCCGCGGACGATGAGGATCCGGTGCCGCCCGCGGTCGATCCGCTGCAACGGCGCCTGATCCTGGCGAAGCTGGTGCAGGCCGGGCAGCCGGGGATCGACGCGGCAGAGGCGGTGCGGCTGGCGGGAGAGCTGGGGCGCACGCTCGATCAGCTGCTGGTCGAGGAGATCGACCCGCGGCGGATGCGCGACGTGGCGGTGGGAGAACTGTCCGAACATTGGCAGCGCTCACTCGACCTGTTCGAGATTGTCCTGAGCAAATGGCCGCAGGAGCTTGAAAAGCTTGGCCGGGTCGATCTGGCGGAGCGGCGCAATGCGCTGCTCGGGCGGGTGGCGGCACGCTGGCGGAATGATCCGCCTGACCGCTTCGTCTGCGCGGCGGGCATCACCACCTCGGCCCCCGCGATCGCGCGATTGCTGCGTGTGGTGGCGGGGCTACCGGGAGGGATGGTCGTCTTTCCCGGCGTCGATCTGGGAATGGGCGAGCCGGAATGGGCGATGCTGGGTCCGTTCGAGACGGACCCGGCGACGGGACGGCGCAAGCGCTCGCTCGAGACTCATCCGCAATTCCACCTCAAGTTGCTGATCGACCGGATGGGCGTTCAGCGGGCCGAGATCGACCCGTGGCGCGTCGCGACCGAGCTGGACGCGCCACCCGCGCGCAGCAAGGCGATCGCCAGCGCGATGATGCCGGCCGAATTGACCAAGGGCTGGAGCGACTTGCCGGCCGCCGAACGCCGTCTGGCTGAGGTGCGCGGGCTCGAGGTCGCCACCCCGGCGGAGGAGGCGCAGGCGATCGCGCTCGCCATGCGGCAAGCGTTGGAGGTCGAGGGGCGCACCGCGGCGTTGGTGACGCCCGACAGGGCGCTGGCCAAGCGGGTCGCGGCGCTTTGCGCGCGCTGGGGGCTG
>Ga0247823_10001189_pt1 | contig 21678 bp, 21 predicted proteins | sample 13C_PalmiticAcid_2_FD_192426 | JGI IMG/M metagenome (GOLD analysis project Ga0247823, IMG submission 192426) | Soil microbial communities from agricultural site in Penn Yan, New York, United States - 13C_PalmiticAcid_Day30 | ecosystem: Environmental > Terrestrial > Soil > Agricultural land... | reverse complement strand
CCTCGCCGTCGGAGCGCCGCCGCCACCGCGTGACTTTCGCCTGGTCGGCATCAGCGTTCCGCTGTTCGTGAGCGGCTACTACCGCCTGAACATGCCCGAGCTTCTCGAGGATCTGCGCACGCGGCAGGCGGGTGGGGATCTCAAAGGGGAGACGTACATCACGAACGTCGCGACCGACCGGCGCGCCTACGAGCAGTACCGGGCGATGGCCGAGCGCGTGCACACGACCGTCGACGAATTCATCACGCGCGCGATCAACGAGGACTTTCCCGTCTTCAGCGAGCGACGCGCCGACGGCGAATCGCTGGAGATCATCGTCTCCGGCTACGCCGATCCTCGGCCGATCATCGGCACCTACGACGAGACAGCGGTGAGCTTCCTCGATACCGACGGCCGCAGCCACACGGTGTCGCCGGGCGATTCGCTCGACAACCTGAAGCTCGCTGGCCTGCGCGCGCACTACGCGCAGCAGTATCTCGAGGCGCGCTTCCGCTCCGCGGCCGCGACCGGCCATCGCGAGTACCTCGAGCTGTTCGACCGCGGACTCATTCGCTGGCGCGTCGTCAGCGGCAACGTCGACGAGATCACCGGCGGGAACAACCTCGCGGAGAAGCGGCGGATCCGCGTCGAGTTCAAGAGAGTGAAGCGGGCGGAGCGCTAACCTCCTCTCGAGGGTCGCAAAATGAACCGGGGCCAGGAACGCGAATCACTCCGCACTCCTGGCCCCGTTGTCGTTGCGCGCCAGACTATACCGCGACCGCTTCGACGAACGCCTCGGGGTTGAGCTGTACGAGGCTCGGGTGCACGAACGTGCGTCCCTCGCGGATGAGCTCGCCGTCGAGGTAGAGATCGGCGCCGATGCAGACGAGATCCCAGTGGATCGCGCTGTGGTTGCCGTTCGGCGCGACGTCGTAGGACTGCCCGAGCGTCAGATGGTTCGAGCCCCAGATCTTCTCGTCGAAGAGGATGTCGTACATCGGCTGATCGATGTGCGGATTGGTGCCGAAGGAGAACTCGCCGAAGCGGCGCGCGCCCTCGTCGGTCGAGAGGATCTGCTCGAGACCGGCGCGATTGCTCGAATCGAAATCCACGACGACGCCGTCGCGAACGTCCAGCCGGACGAACTCGAACGGCTTGCCCTCATACACGCTCGGCGCATAGCTGATCGTGCCGTTGACCGAGGTCAGCAGCGGCGAGGAGAAGATCTCGCCGTCGGGGATGTTCAGGTCGCCGATGCAGGGGATCCAGTTCTGTCCCTCGATGCCGAAGCGGATGTCGGTGCCGTTGCCCTTCATGTGGATCTCGCGGGCGCCGGCGAGCATCTCATGCAGCGGCTTCATCCGCTCGCCGAGGTCGGCATAGTCGAGCAGGCAGGCCTTGTAGTAGAAGTCGGCGAAGCGATTCGTCGACATCCTTGCGTTCATCGCGAACGCCGGCGACGGATAGCGCAGTACGCACCAGCGCGTGTTGTTGACGCGCTCGCGCATGTGCACCGGATGCTGGTAGCCCTCGGCGTAGGCCTTGTTCGCATCGCCGCCGACGCCGCTGAGCTCGTAGATGTTCTCACCCGCGCGCACGCCGATGTACACGTCCATCTCCTTCATCAGCGGAAGCCCCGCGGTGTCGCGGATCACGTCCCAGAGCTCACGCGTGCCGCGCTCGCGCAGGATGCGCTCGGTGTCGGTGTCGCGAATGACCGGGAACGGAATCGCTCCGACGTCGAGCGCCGCGCGCGTCAGCTCCTGGACGAGGTGGATGCCGTTGATGCCGAAGAGCTCGATCATCACCTTCTCGCCCGGTTGCGCGCGCGTCGAGTACGTGATGAGCTTGTCGGCGAGGTGGGAGTTGCGGATGTCGAACATGGTGAAGGTGATAAAAGGGACTAAGGGACCTGGGCGACTACGGGGGTCGTTGTGTCTTCGCGGCGGAGCATTGCGTCGACCGAGAGGGGCGAGCGCGGGTAGTAGACGAGGAAGACTGCGAGGGCGAGCAGGCCGAGGTCTTCGAAGATCTTCGGCCAGCCTACCTGCTGTGGCTCCTTCTTTGCGGTCGCCGCGTCCGCGTCGGTGGCGGACGGTGTTGCGGTGGTCGGCGCGGGTGTCGTCGTCGATGGTGTCGTCGTCGCCGTTGAGGTCGTTGGCGTTGTTGTCGGCGGGACACCTGAGGAACCAACGGCAGCGCTTTGGGCCGCGTCCTTGCCGACGAAGCATCCGCAGTCGATCTTCAGGCCGCGCGCCATCGCCGAGCCGATCGCGACGATGAACAGGGCCAGCATGAGCCCGGAGAGCATCGCGCTGCCACGCACTCCGGCGCCGACGACCAGCAGGACTCCTACCGCGATCTCGGCCCACACGAACAGCAGCGCCGCGATGTTGACGAGCTCGACCGGCAGGATCTGGTAGTTGTAGATGTTCGCGCCGAAGGCCTCGAGCGCGCCGAGCTTCTCCGCGCCGGCGATCAACATCACGACGCCGAGCACGACGCGCGCGACGAGCGCGGCGATGCGGAAGCCGGGATGCTCCTCCTGCGCCAGATGCACCGGCGGCGTCCCGGGTAGCGGCACTCTCTCGATCACCACGGTTCTGTCGTTGGCCATTACTCTCCCTTCGTCATCGGATAGTTGTTCTTCGTCCACTCCGTCGTCCCGCCGGTGTACACGACGACCTTCGAGAATCCGAGCAGTCGGATGTTCTTCGCGAGGTCGTGACTGAGCTCGCAGAGGCCGCCGCCGCAATAGACGACGATGAGCTGGTCGCGCGGGATGTTCATCTGCAGCAGCTCGGGGATGTGCTGCTGGAAGTCGTTGGCGTAGATGTGCTTCGCGCCAGGGATGTGTCCCTCGGCGAATTCGTCGGCGTTGCGCGCGTCGAACCAGACCGCCGCCTTGCGATCGAAGATCTGCTTCGCGGTTGCAGTGCTGATCTCGCGGTTGGCCACCTCGGCGTCAACGCTCGATTCGCTCGGCCGCGCCCGCGCAATCGAGTCGCGTACGAACGCCTCGCGAGCCGCTCGCGCCGCTCGCAGCGAGTCCTCGAGCAGGCGCGCCCGCTCGGCCGCGCCGAGCGCGCTCGAGTCGACCAGCAGCGTCGAGTCGATGATCGCCGCGGTGTCGATCGTCGTGATCGACGTGTCGATCGCCGTTGCGGCGGTGTCCTGCCCGAGGAGCTCCTCGAGCGAGGTCGTATCGCCGCTGCCGGGCAGCGCGCGAACCCACGGGACACGTGATTCGGCGAAGACGTTGTAGGCGATCGCCAGCAGAACGGCCCCAAGCAGGATGAACCGCGATTCGTCGAACGCCTTGCGAAGCGGAGTGCGATAGGTCTTCATTCGTCGAGATAGCTCGAATTGAGTCGCATAAGATGACAACGGCGACGGAACCGTCAAAGGTCAGATATGGGAGGAGGCAGATGACGGTGGAAGGTTACCGCGCTCGACTCCTTGCGCTCTGCGAGGTCGCCGCGTATCTTCCTGACCAGTTCGACCCGAACGCATTCGCCCCTGGAGGGTCCTTATGCAAAGCCAGACTGCTCACGCCTTCGTTGCCATTTCCGACGAGGAGCTCTTTCGCCGCTTCCAGCAGGGCGAGGAGCAGGCGTTCGTGCAGCTCGTTCGCCGGTACAAGCACCGGCTGACAAACTTCGTGTATCGCCAACTCGGAGAAATGGACGAGGCCGCCGATGTCGTGCAGGAGGCCTTCGTCCGCGTCTACAGCCATCGCAACGCGTACAATCCCAGCGCGAAGTTCACGACGTGGCTCTACCGGATCGCGCTGAACCTCGCGGCGAGCGAGCTGCGGCGCCAGACGCGCCGCCGTCGGTATCTCAAGGACGGTCTTCTCAGCGGCTTCGCGGTGCGTGCCGGTGAGCTCGATCCGCTCGACCCCGCGCACCGCCCGGACAGCGTCACCGAATCGATTCTGACGCTCGAGCTCGTTCAGAAGGCATTGCTGCAGATCTCCCCGCCGTTGCGCGAGGTGATCATCCTCCGTGAGATCGAGGGAATGTCGTACGAGGAGATCGTCGAGATCACCGGTGTCGAGCTCGGCACGGTGAAGTCGCGCATCAATCGGGCGCGGGCCCAGCTCCAGAAGCTGCTCCGCGACGTTTACCAGGAAAGCCGGGTACCGAATGCCGCATGAGTGAACACGACTTCGATACCAACAGACCCAGCGAGGAGGAGCTGCGGGAGCTGCTCCGCTCGCTACCGCGACGCGAAGCGCCGGGCGATTTCGAGCCGGAGCTGATGCGTCGTGTCGCAGGCATTCGCCGCCGCCGCGGCGTGCTCAGCGTGCTGCATACCGGCGCGCGCGCAGAGTGGATCGGAGGCGCCGTCTCCGCCGCCGTTGCGGCGGTGGTCGTCGCCGGCGGCTGGCTGTTCATGAGCACCGGCGATCCGAGCGCTACCACTGGTGCGCCGGTCGTCGCCACGTCGCCGGCCGCCGTCGTGTCGCCGGCTGGCGCAGCCTCGCCGAGCTCCGTCGACCGGTCGCGCCTCGCCGCGACGCCGCAGGAGGCCGTCGAGGCAGCCGCGGCTCCGGTCGGATCGATCGCTCCGTCCACCGCTTCGATGCGAACCGAGGCGCCGCGTCGCTCGCGCGCGTCGGCTCCGCCGTCGCGTCGTGGCACTGCATCGACGAGCGCGCGTCGTCGAACGCCGCCGGTCGTCACCGAGCACGTCCGGACGATCGACACGATCGCCGCGACCCGCGTACATGTCCGCCCGGCGCCGCGTCCGACGCCGACGTCGACCGAGGCGGGAAGCCGGACCGCGCATCCCGAAATGGGTCTCCCGGCGCCCGCACCGACACTCCACGGAGAGCCGACGGGTGTCGACACAGGAGGCCGCGTCCGATAGCCCGAGCGGGTGATCGTTCTGCAGTTCGCGCGGTTGATCGTCCTGCACTTCGCGCGGCACTTTGCCGGGGAGCCCGCACTCGTCGCGCATCTACGAAACACAAACGGGGACCTGCACCGCCGGAAGGCGCGGTGCAGGTCCCCGTCGTTTGAGCACGTTCGGCGGCGGCGTTACGCCATCACGCTCGCGATCGCGGCCACGTCGACGATGTCGTCGACCGAGCAGCCGCGCGAGAGGTCGAACATCGGGCGCGCCAGGCCCTGGACGATCGGTCCGATCGCGAGCGCGCCGCCCATGCGCTGCGCGAGCTTGTAGGCGATGTTGCCCGCATCGAGGTCGGGAAACACGAGCACGTTCGCGGCGCCTTCCAGGGGCGAGCCCGGCGCCTTGCGCGCGGCGACCGACGGCACGATCGCCGCGTCGAGCTGCAGCTCGCCGTCGACGCGCAGACCGGCCGGAGCCCGTTCGACCGCGAGCTCGAAGCCGCGCCGGACTTTTGCGACGTCGTCGTGGTCGGCGCTGCCCTTCGTGCTGAACGAAAGGAACGCCACGCGGGGCTCCGCGTCGACGAGCCGTTGATAGTTGACGGCGGTCGTCAGCGCGATGTCGGCGAGCTGCTCGCTGGTCGGGCTCGGCAGAACGGCGCCGTCGGCGAACGCGTAAATGCTCTCCGGGAAGACGATCAGGAAGAAGGAGCTCACGGTCGCGATGCCCTCGGCCATGCCGATCGTCTGGATCGCGGCACGAATGACGTCTCCGGTCGTCGAGAGCGAGCCCGCGACGCAGGCGTCGCAGTCGCCCAGCGCGACCATGATCCCGGCCGTATACAGCGCATCGTCGAGCGTCGCACGGGCGGCCTCGATGGTCATGCCCTTGTGCGCTCGTCGGCGCTGGAGCTCGGCGGCGTGCCGCTCGCGATCCGGTCCGCCAGGCTCGACGATCTCGATGCCGTCGAGGGACAGGCCGAGCCGCGCGGCATGCGCGGCGATCTCGCCGGCAGTGCCGACGAGAACGGGGCGGGCGATGTGCTGATCAGCGAGCTGGCGTGCCGCTACGAGGGTGCGCTCGTCGGCACTGTCGGGAAGGGCGATGCGAAGGTTTCGTGCGGCGGCCTTGCGGCGGAACTCCAGAAGAAGCTGCGGATACTCGTCAGTGCTCAATGTCGTGACAGGTAACTGGAAACCCGGTAGTAAATACCGGTCAGCGTCACGAGCAGCAGTGCGATGGTCGCCAGAGGCACCCGCACGCTGCCACCATGGCTGCCGGCGTCGATGTCGCCGGGCAAGTTACCAAGGCTGAAGCCAACGCCAGGTAGCAGCGACACGAGAATCACGAGGGTACAGGTCAGCCAGAGTCCGACGAGAATGCCGCGCCATGAGATTGCGGGTGGCTCCTGATGACGGGCGATCGACGCGCGATTGGTCAGAGCAAGCTGCTGCGTCTGCATGGTGTACCTCGCGGTGTTGGTCCGACGGTTCGTCGGTCTCGGGGTAGGTCCGGGTGCTGTCCCATGTGCAGAACCCCCGGGGGGAGGGGGAGTGTCGGTGTCCTCCGAAGCCCTCCTCAAAGCTTCCACCGACACTCGCCCCTGTGAGAGAACGAGGGTCGGAATCAAAGGTTAGCGAGGCCCGATCGGGCGCTCGCAACCTTCGTAGATTGCCCGGCATGATTGCAGCACACCACCTCCAGAAGCGCTTCGCCAGTGTTCATGCGGTCGACGACGTTTCGCTGGAGGTCCCCGGCGGCGAGATCTTCGGCCTGCTCGGACCCAACGGCGCCGGCAAGTCGACGACGATCCGCATGATCACGAACATCATCCGTCCCGACGCCGGCACGATCACCTACGACGGCGAGCCCTTCAGCGACGCGATCCGCCAGAGCATCGGCTATCTGCCAGAGGAGCGCGGGCTCTACCAGAAGGCGCGCATCCTCGAGACCGTCGTCTACATGGGACGCCTCAAGGGTCTCGACGAGCGGACCGCCCGCTCGCGCGCGCTCGGCTGGATCGACCGCTTCGGCATCGAGGGTTCGACCAGCCGCCGCGTCGAGGAGCTTTCCAAGGGCAACCAGCAGAAGCTCCAGATCATCGCGGCGCTGCTGCACGAGCCGCGCTACGTGATCTTCGACGAGGCGACGTCGGGGCTCGATCCGGTGAATCAGGAGCTCCTGCGCACGGTGGTCGAGGAGCTGCGCGCATCCGGTCGAACGATCCTCTACTCGACGCACCAGATGGAGCAGGCCGAGCGGCTCTGTACGCGGATCGCGCTGATCAACCGGGGCCGTGTCGTGCTCGAGGGCACCGTCGACGAGGTGCGACGGCGCCACGGAGGCAACAGCGTCATCGTCGAGTTCGCCGGTGACGGCGCATTCCTCAAAGGGCTGCCGCCGGTCAGATGGGGGACGGTCTATCCGAACTACGCCGAGCTCGAGCTTCGCGCGGATGCCTCGCTCGACGACCTCCTCCCCCATCTCGTCGGTCGCCTCCGCATCGGCCGCATCGAGCGGGTGCGGCCGACGCTCAACGCGATCTTCATCGACACGGTCGGACGCGCGAACGTTCCGGCGGAAATGCTCGACGAGCAGAAGGAGGTGGCGGCATGAACTGGAGACGCATGCTCGAGATCGCTCGCTGGGAGTACCTGCAGAAGGTCCGCGCCAAGTCGTTCGTTCTCGGTCTGCTGCTGACGCCGATGATCATCGGCTTCGGCACGGTCGTGCCCGGCATGCTCGCCGAGGAGGAGCCGGAGCAGACCGTCATGATCGGACTGATCGACACCAGCGGCGCGCTCTACGGGCCATTGAGGGCGCATCTCGACGAGAGCGCGCGGCTGTCCAGCGGCCAGCCCGCCTACGTGCTGGCGAACTACGCCGGGGCCGGCACGCCGCGCGAGGCCGCGATCCGACGCGCCGACAGCGCAATGCTTGCCGGCACGCTCGAGGGCGCTGTCGTCGACGACGACCGCGCCGGCGCGGTCCTCGCGTCGTACCGCAGCCTGAATCCCGGAAACCCCCGCATCGTCGGGCGTCTCGAGCGCGCGATCGAGACCATCACGCGCGCGCGTCGCCTGGCCGAGGCGGGCATCGACACCGCGCAGTACGCACGACTCGCGCCCGACGTCGAGCTGACGACACTCAAGATCGATGAGAGCGGAGTCGAAGGTTCGTCGGGATTCAAGGAGATGTTCTTCACGTCCTTTATCCTGAGCATGCTCCTGATGATCCTCGTGCTGACGACGGGCGGCACACTGGTGCGCAGTCTGATCGAGGAGAAGTCGAACCGGATCATGGAGATCCTGGCCTCGAGCGCGACGCCGCAGGAGCTGTTGTGGGGCAAGCTCATCGGACTCAGCGGACTTGGCATTACGCAGCTTGCGGCATGGCTGCTGCTCGGCGCCATCGGCGTCACCTATCTCGCGAGCGGAGGCGTCGTCGCGCACCTTGGGCAGCTCATCGGGATCCTCCCGTTGCTGACGGCGTACCTGATGCTCGGGTACATGTTCTACGCGGCGGTGTTCATCGGTCTCGGCTCGCTCGTGACGACCGAGCAGGAGGCGCAGGTGATGACCTCATACCTGGTGATGCTGCTGATGACGCCGACGATCATCGCGATCGGCGTGATCTCGAATCCCGACGCCACCTGGCTGCGCGTGCTGAGCTACATCCCCACGTTCACTCCCTCGCTGATGATGCTGCGCATCGTCACGAAGATGCCGCCCACATCAGAGATCGTCGGCACGCTGGCGCTCATGGTCGTCAGCACCGTCGTGCTGACCTGGGCGTGCAGCCGCATCTTCCGCACGGCCATTCTGATGTACGGCAAGCGACCAACCGTTCGCGAGGTGCTTCGGTGGCTCGGCGAAGCCTGAGGACTGCATCGGCAATCAGTAGTCGCCTTCTCCGCCACCGTTGCACGATGCGAGGAACGTCCGCACCTCGCCGGCGGTCGGCATGCGCAGCGCGGCGCGGGCCCAGGCAAAGGCCTCGTGCGTCGTGATCGAGCGCACGCGCATCTTCAGCGGACCGAGCTGCAGCGGGGGCACGGAGAATCGTCGGATGCCGAGACCGATCAGTAATCCGGTCGCCAGTGGATTGGCCGCGAGCTCGCCGCAGATCGTCGCCGGCACACCGCTGCGCCGCGCCGCGACGATCGTGTGACGGATCAGCCGGAGCACGCCGGGGTGGAGCTCGTCGTAGTACGCGTCGAGCGATTCGTCCTCGCGGTCGACCGCGAGCGTATACTGCGCGAGATCGTTCGTGCCGAGCGAGAGGAACGCGCTCTCTCCGGCGAGCGTCTCGGCGGTCAGCGCCGCGGCCGGCACCTCGATCATCGTGCCGATCGGCATGTACTCGTCGAAGGCCACCTTCTCGGACCGAAGCTTCGCGCGGATCTCCTCGACGATTCTCTTGACGTGGCGCACCTCGTCGACCGAGGTGACCATCGGGAGCATCAGCCGGAGGTTCTTCGTCGACGAGGCGCGCAGCAGCGCTTCGAGCTGGCGACGCAGCACCTCCTGGCGCACCAGCAGCAGACGGATGCCGCGCAGACCGAGCGGCGAATCGCTGCGGCCCCAGACCTCGCCCACGAGCTTGTCGCTGCCGATGTCGAAAGCGCGGAAGGTCACCGTCATCGGGTAGGCACGCTCGGCGATCTGACGGTAGTAGTGAAGCTGCTCCTCCATCGAGATGTCGCCGTCGCGGCCCATGACGAGATACTCCGTGCGCATCAATCCGATCTCGTCGGCGCCGTTCTCGATCGCGGCCTCCATCTCGTCGATCATGTCGAGGTTCGCCGCAAGCACGACGCGCTCGCCGTCGGCGGTCTCCGCGGGCAGATCGCGCACGGCGCGGTAGCGCTCGCGCTGAACCTCGAGCGACGACTTGCGCGCCTCGTACTGCGCGATCATCTCCGCATCCGGACGAACGATGACGCGGCCGGTGTAGCCGTCGACGACGATCGACTGCTCGGCCTCGGCCAGTCGCGTAACGTCGCGCACGCCGGCGACCATCGGCACCCCGAACGACCTCGCGAGGATCGCCGCGTGCGAGTTGATGCCGCCGACCTCGACAACGAACGCGGCCGCGCGGCCGCGCGAGTAGACGACCGCGTCGCGCGGTGAGAGCTGGTGCATCACCAGCACCGCGTCGTGATGCACGCCGCTCGGCAGAGGACTGTTCGAAAGACACGCGACGAGATGCGTCTGCAGCGCGCGCACATCCTCGGCGCGCGACCGCATGGTGTCATCCTTCGATTCGAGGAAGACCTCGGCGAGCCGGGTCATCTCCGCGACGATCGCCGCATGGGCCGAGATTCTGCCGCCGGTGATCCGCTCCTCGATCGCCGCGACGAGCTGGGTGTCGTGGAGCATCATGCGGAGCGCCTCGAAGATCCCGGCACGATCGGCGACCTCCTCGCGCGTCAGCGCCTCGACATGCTGCAACTCGCGATCGGCGTCGGCGAGCGCCGCGCGCAGCCGCTCGAGCTCGAGCTGCACGTCCTCCGGCTCGAGCAGCCGCAGGTCGAGCTCGTCGGTGTGGTCGAGCCTGATGATCCGCGCCGGGCCAATGGCGATGCCGCTCGACGCGGGCACGCCGTCGAGCACGTGGTTGGTGGCTGTCGTGTGAAGCTCGGTCATCCGGTTGCGTTGTGCGGATTGCGCAGGTGCGACTGCGACGTTCGAGTGTACCCGGCCGCGATGCTCACGGCTGAGGTATTGGACTGGCCAGCGCCTCGGCGAGCCGGCGGTGGATGCCGTCGAAGCCGCCGTTCGACATCACGACGACGACGTCGCCGGGCCGCGCGTGCTCGCCGATGTAGCGCGCGATCGACGCGGCGTCCTCGAGGTAGTGCGCCTCGCTGCCGTGGGCGCCGATCTCCTCCATGAGCCGCCGGGGATCGAGCCGCTCGTCGACCGGCAGCTCCTCGAGTCGATCGACGCGCGCGAGCGCGACGATGTCGGCCTCGGAGAAGCACTCGGCGAGCTCTCGCTGAAAGACGTGCCGCCGGGTCGTGTTCGACCGGGGCTCGAAGACCGCCCAGAGCCGTTCCTGCGGATGCCGCACGCGAATCGCGCGCAGCGTCTGACGGATCGCCGTCGGATGGTGCGCGAAGTCGTCGTAGACCTTCACGCCACCGAACTCCCCCTTGAGCTCCAGGCGCCGCTGTGCGTTGCGGAAGCTGCCGAGCGCCCGATCGATCTGCTCGTACGACAGGCCGAGCCAGCGCGCGATCACCGTCACGCCGAGCGCGTTGCGGACGTTGAACTCGCCGAGCAGCGACATCGACAGCCGGGCTTCGACCGCGCCGTCGCGCACCACGTCGAAGCTCGTCCCATCGGCCCGATAGTCGATCGACGATGCCCTCCATCGACAGGCCTCGCCGAGGCCGAAGGTCTCGACCGGCGTCCGGGCGCCGCCGAGCACCGCGGCCACGTTCGCGTCGTCGCCGTTGGCGACGATCACGCCGTTGCGCGGAACGATGTTGACGAGTCGGCGGAACGCGAGCTGGATGTCATCGAGCGAGCCGAAAATGTCGGCGTGATCGAACTCGATGTTGTTGATCAGTAGCGCCGACGGAAGGTAGTGCACGAACTTCGATCGCTTGTCGAAGAACGCCGTGTCGTACTCGTCGCCCTCGAGCACGACGTGAGGACTCGCCGGCCGGTACTGCCATCCGGCGGAGAAGTTGCCGGGAGCGCCGCCGATCATGAAGCTCGGAGGCATCCCCGACGATTCCAGCGTCCACGCCATCATCGAGCTGGTCGTCGTCTTGCCGTGCGTGCCGGTGAGCACGATCGAGGTGCGACCCTGGATGAGCTCGCGCTTTAGCAGCTCCGGCAGCGAGGTGTACGGCAGCCTGCGCTCGAGCACCGCCTCGACCTCCTCGTTGCCGCGCGACATCCGGTTGCCGATCACGACGAGGTCCGGCGCCGGCTCAAGGTTGTGCGCCCCGAATCCGCTCATGATCGCGCAGCCGGCGTCGGCCAGCAGATCGCTCATCGGCGGGTAGATGTTCTCGTCGCTGCCGGTGACGACGTGGCCCATCTCGCGCATCATCAGCGCGACGTTGCCCATGGCGGTACCGGCAATTCCAATGAAATGTATGCGCATCGAAAAATCCTCCGGTCGCCCGCGCGCCGGAGCCCTGGATCCGTTGTGAATGCTCTGTGCCGACGGAATATACCCCTCGATTGCCGTAGCTTGGTGCCATGGCCTCCCATCCCCTGCTCGACAGCGTTGCGCCCGGAACGATGAGCGTCGATGAGGCGTTTGCGTACTGTGAGCGCATGGCCCGGGAGCACTACGAGAATTTCCCCGTCGGCTCGCTGCTGGTGCCGAAGGAGCTCCGGCGGCACGTCCACAGCATCTACGCCTTCAGCCGCATCGCCGACGACATCGCCGACGAGGGCGCAATGGCGGTCGCCGAGCGCATCGAGCTGCTCGACGACTGGGAGCGGCAGCTCGTCGAGGCATGCGCCGGGCGGGCGTCGCATCCGGTGTTCATTGCCCTGGCGGCGACGGTCGCCGAGCGGGACATCCCGATCGACCCGCTGCGTCACCTGCTGCGTGCGTTCCGCATGGATGCGCGCAACGAGGGATTCCAGACGCTGAGCGACCTTCTGTACTACTGCTACCATTCGGCCAACCCGATCGGCCGGCTCGTGCTTCACCTCTTCGGGATCTACGACGAGGAGCGACGGATTCTCTCGGACAAGATCTGCTCGGGACTGCAGATCGCGAACTTCCTGCAGGACCTCTCGGTCGACCCCGCTCGCGGCCGCATCAACCTGCCGCGCGACAGCTTCGAGCACTTCGGCTACACCGTCGCCGAGCTCGAGCGCGGCGTCGTCAACGACGCGTTTCGCGAGATGATCGCCTATCACGTCGATCACGCGATGAACCTGTTCCAGGAGGGCTACCCGCTGCTGCGGAAGATCCCGCAGCGCAGGCTGCGCAGCGAGCTGACCCTGACGTTCCTCGGCGGCGTCCGGGTGCTGCACCGGATCAAGGCGCTGGACTACGACGTGCTGTCGTCGCGCCCGAAGCTCGGCTGGCGCGACAAGGCGTGGATTCTCTCGAAGATGGGGACCGCCGGCTGAGCGTCGCGACGGCTGGGGCCCGCGGCCTTGCCTCGATCGGCCTTTTTGCTTATATCCGTTCGACCGTTCGCAGCGATACCACGACCCGATGCCGAATCTCATCATCAGCGACCAGGAACAGGGCGCACTCCTCGTGCAGCCATCGAAGACGAGTTTCTACTACTCGTTTTCGCTGTTGCCGCGTGACGAGCGCCAGGCGATGCATTCGGTCTACGCCTTCTGCCGCTACGCCGACGACATCATCGACGAGGACGAGACCGACGTATCGGTCCCGGAGCACCGCGTCGCCCGCAAGCGGGAGCGGCTCAACCGGCTCCGCATCGAGGTCGAGCGCTGCTACCGCGGCGAGTCGCGCCACCCGATCCTGCTTCCGCTGTCGGCCGTCGTCAAGCGCTTCCAGATCCCGAAGCAGTACTTCCTGACGCTGCTCGACGGCATGGAGATGGACCTCGTGCGCAATCGCTACCGGACGTTCGACGATCTGCGGGAGTACTGCTACAGCGTCGCGTCGGTGGTCGGCCTGATCTGCATCGAGATCTTCGGCTACAAGTACGAGGAGACCAAGGAGTACGCGGTCAACCTCGGCATCGCGCTGCAACTGACGAACATCCTGCGCGACGTCCGCAGCGATGCGGCGCGCGGGCGCATCTACCTGCCGCTCGAGGACATGGCGATGTTCGGCTACACCGAGGCCGACCTGCTCGCCTGCCGCTACAACCTGCCGTTCATCGAGCTGATGCGCTACGAGACGCGGCGCGCCCGCGAGTTCTACGGCCGCGCCCGCGCAGCCCTGCGTCCGGACGAGCGCAAGACGATGTTCGCCGCCGAGATCATGGACGCGATCTACTACCGGATGCTCGAGAAGATCGAGCTCAACGAGTTCAATGTCTTCGCGCGCAAGAAGATCACCGTCAGCGTCCCGCACAAGATCTGGATCGCGGTGAAACTCTGGCTCGTCACCCGAGTCCTCGTCAACCGCCGCTCGGCGGTCGAGGAGGATTGATCACTCCATCGCCAGGATATTCGATCGACCGATGAGCATTCACGCGTTCCAGCTCCTGCCGATGCTCCTGCTCGGCGTCGCCCTCGCCGCCTGTTCTGGACAGGGGCCGGAAGTCGTCGATCCCAGCAGTTTCGACCGCACCCAGACGTCGATCCTCGCGATCGACGGCGACGGCGGTAGCGACCTCGCGATCGTCAAGGAGCCGGACGGCGTCAGAAGCACGACGGCTTACAGCGACGCCAACGGAGCGCCGCTCGGTCGCCGGATCGACGGGATCTTCGAGTCGTTCGACCGACTGTTCCTGCTTCATCGGGAGAGCGCCTCGATCTCCATCGTCGCGCTGTCGACGCGACAGAAGCGCGCGGAGATCACCGGCTTCTCCGACTCCACCTCCAGCCTCTGCGGCATCGCCTTCAGCAACCTCTCGCAGGGCTGGGCGATCGACCACGACAGGCCGTCGGTCTATCAGTTCGACGCCGTCAACGCCGTGCTCGTCGACACGCTGCCGATCGAGGGACGCCCGACGAGCGTCGCGACGATCGGCGACAACGTCTTCGTCGGATCGCAACTCCCCGACGGAAGCGGCCTGGTGACGATCTTCAAGAGCAACTTCGCGACGTTCGGCATCCACGCCCAGCTCCGGTTCGACTCGCCGATCATCTTCATGCACGCCAACGGCAACGAGGATGCGATGATCCTGGTGAGCGCCGGCGCCGCCGGCGGCAAGCCGACGGTGCACTCGATCAAGGCGACGACACTTCAGCAGACCGCCGAGCGCGCGCTCAACGCCGCGCCGCTCACCGGACGCATCGGCACCGTCCCCGAGTACGCGACGATCACTCGCGACAACTACCTGTACATCGCCACCGCCGAGCAGGTCTATCGCATCGACGTCGGCTCGTCACGCCTTTCGTCCTCACCGCTGACGTGGCTCGACGGCGCCTACGACGTGATCGGCGCCGACCAGTGGACGGATCTGATGTACGCCTACGACGCGACGGCCCGCGTGCTGAGGCGCCTCGACGTCGATGGGAGGGATCTCGGTCCGGTGGCGGTGACTCCGGGCGTCTCGGCGATCGAGTTCGTCAACCCGAGCCGCGTCAACTGATGAGCTCTGTCTTCAGCCTGCAGGAGCGTGTTCGCTGGATCGATTGCGATGCCGCGCGCATCATCCACTACGGCGCCTACATCCGCTTCTTCGAGATCGCCGAGACCGAGATGTACCGCTCGGTCGGGCTCCCCTACGCCACCGCCTTCGACAGCCTCGGCTGTTTTCCGATCCGTGCCGCCTATCACTGCGAGTATCGCGCTCCGGCGCGCCTCGACGACCTGATGACGATCTCGATCTGGGTCAGTCACTGGGGCCGCACATCGTTCACCGTCTCATTCCGGTTCGAGCGCGCGAGCGACGGGCTGCTGCTGGCCGACGGCTGGTGCCGGCAGGTGACCGTCGATCTCGAGGAGAAGCGGCCGATGCCCATCCCGGAGGCGTTGCGCGATCGATTCGAGCCCTACGCGCTCGTCGAAGCCTGAGCGTACGAATCGTCACCCGCCGGACCTTTGCCGTTCCCACGCGTTCCGATAGCTTGACCACGGCCCGGTCTCCCACGAAATCCTCAGGCGCATGTCTGGAGTACCCCTGGCGTTCTCGCGTCGAGCGGAGCGCATCGAAGCGACCCATCTCGGGTCGATCGCCATCGTCGATGCCGGCGGCCGGCTGCTGTTCGGTATCGGGGACATAGGACTCGCGACGTACATCCGATCATCGAACAAGATGATCCAGGCGCTGCCGGTCATCCGCAGCGGCGCCGCCGATCGCTTCGGCCTGAGCAGCGCCGAGATCGCGATCTGCTGCGCGAGCCACAGCGGAGCACGCTACCACCTCGATGTCGTCGCGGGCATGCTCGCGAAGCTCGGCCTCGAAAGCGGAGCGCTCGGATGCGGAGCGCACGAGCCCGGCGATCGCCAGGAGCTGGCCCGCCTGATGAGCACCGGCATCGCCCCTTCCGTCCTGCACAACAACTGTTCGGGCAAGCACGCAGGAATGCTGGCCACCTGCCTGGCGATGGGCTGGCCGATCGAAGGATACCTGTCGCTCGAGCACCCGCTGCAGCAGTGGATCCTCGAGCTCATGGCCGAGCACACGATGGTGCCGGCATCGCAGATCGGCACCGCGATCGACGGCTGCTCGCTCCCCACCTTCTACCTCCCCCTCAACGCCATCGCGACCTCGCTGGCCCTCTACGTCGACAACGCGCGGCGAGGCGACGAAGCGTCGTCGCGGATCATGGCGGCGGTCGCGGAGCATCCGGAGCTGATCTACGAGCATGGTGGGTTCGACAGCGAGCTGATCCGCGCGCTCGGACCACGGTGCATCGCCAAGCGCGGCGCAATGGCCGTGTTCGTCATCGGACTCGACACGCTGAGCTACGGTCCGATCGGTATCGCCGTGAAGCTGGAGGACGGGAACATCGCGCAGATGCCTCCGGTGGTGATGCGCGCGCTCGAGCAGATCGGCGTGCTCTCGCCGGCAGAGCTCGAGCGATTGGCGCCGTATCGCGGCATCGTCGTCGAGAACTGCAACGGCATGCGCGTGGGCGACGTGTATACCGACTTCACGCTCGAGAAGGTCGTCGATCCCGTCGTCGCGTGATCGGGATCTAGTTGTTGAGAGCGCCCTCGCGGATCCACTGGATGATGCCCGCGCGCTGATTCTCGTTGAGCGCGCTGAAGTAGACGCTCGCCGGATGCAGAAGGTCGCCGCACAGAACCAGTGCGAGGCGGCTGCGGTCGGGCTCCAGCGGCGAGATGACCCCCGCGCTCAGCAGATCGCTGTAGGACTCGAGTCGCACCACCAGTCTCGAAGGATTATCCGGCTCGTAGCTGTAGCCGTCGTGGCAGCCGCTGATCGCGCAGTTGTTCAGCAGCACCGGCTTGACGTGCATGTTGAAGCTGACGCCGCGCTCCGGAAAGACGACCGACGGAGGAGCCACCGGATCATCGGTACACGCCGCCCACAGCACGACCGACGAGAGAAGCAGGATGATTCGACGCGATGAACGCATGGTGCTCGAGAACGGGATGTTGATGCTGCCGGCGCACGGACCGTCGACGCTTCGCAGCGATCGGTACGGACTCAACGATAGTGGCCGCCCGCGCCTGCGTACGAGGCACTAATAACTCTCCTCCGCATTCGGAAAATCCCCCGAGCGCACGTCGCCGAGGTAGCGCTGCGCGGCATCGACCACTCGCTCGGCGAAGTTGTCGTAGCGGCGGACGAAGCGGGGATTGAAGTCGATCGTCAGGCCGAGCATGTCGGCGTAGACGAGGATCTGCCCGTCGCACTGCGGACCGGCGCCGATGCCGATCGTCGGGATCGACAGACTCGCCGTCACGCGGCCCGCGAGCTCTGCCGGGATCTTCTCGAGCACGATGGCGAACGCTCCCGCCTGCTCGAGCGCACGCGCATCCTCGAGGATCTTCGCGGCCTCCTCCTCGGTCGTGCCGCGGGGACGATAGCCGCCGTACTGATGGATCGACTGCGGCTGCAGGCCGAGGTGTCCCATGACGGGAATCCCGGCGGCGGTCATGCGTCGAACGCCGTCGGCCACCTCGACGCCTCCCTCCAGCTTCACCGCTCCGGCCTCCGTCTCCTTCATGATGCGACCCGCGTTGCGGAACGCTTCGTCGGCGTGCACCTGATAAGTCATGAACGGCATGTCGACGACGATCATCGCGCGCGTGACCCCGCGCATGACCGCGCGGGTATGGTAGATCATCTCGTCGAGCGTCACCGGGAGCGTCGTCGTGTGACCCTGCACGACGTTGGCGACGGAGTCGCCGACCAGGAGCACGTCGATGCCGGCGCGATCGAACAGCGCCGCCATCGTTGCATCGTAGGCCGTCAGCGAGGAGATGCGAACGCCCTTGCGCTTCATCTCATGGAGGACGCGCGTGGTTACGCGGCGGACATCGTTCATGAATGCGCGGGCTGTGCGTCCGCATGGTTCGTGAGTCGTGTGATCTCGGCGCTCTCGCTCATCAGCGCATCGAACGTCGAGGCGAAGCCGCCGACCAGGGCGCGGGCGAGAATCTCGAAGGCGGGGATGGCGTCGGGGAGCATGTCCGCGAGCGTCGCCGTGCGCGCGGCGAGCCGCTGCATCAAGGCCGCGCGGCGCTCCGGCGAGGCCGAGGAGAAGAGGAAGTCGACGATGCTCAGATGGGCGGGTCCGACCAGCAGCGAGCCGTGCTGCAACAGCACGGCGCCGTAGCGTCGCTGTGCGGAGCCGACGAGCTTGCGGCCCTGCCACGAGAGCTCGTTGAGCGCCGAGGCACTGAAGCAGCTCGCGGAATCCTCCTGTTCGTAGTGCGTGCGGAAGTCCGGCTGCGACCGTGTGAACTCGACATCGACGGCGCCGACATCGGCGAGGCCGCGTCGGAGTGCCTCGCTGATACGGGCGTACGTCTCGTGCACGCCCTCGCCGGACGCCGGCATCGCGACGGCATACGTGAGCTCCTCGGCGTGCAGGACGGCTCGACCACCGGTCGGCCGGCGGACGAGCTCGATGCCGGCGCGCTCGAGGGCGGCGCGGTCGACCTGCGACTCGTCCTGGTTATGTCCGAGCGAGAGAGCCCAGGGCTGCCAGGAATACAATCGCAGGCGCGGCACGCCATCGACGCGGCAGGCTTCGGCGATCGCCTCGTCGCGGCGCATGTTCTCTTCGCCCGATCGTCGTGGCTCGATGGAGAATAGCCAGTGGTTCATCGCGGCGAAGTTAAAAGAAAAAGGGCCGGAAGCATCCCAACGAGCTTCCGGCCCCTGCTGCGCCCAAGGAGCGCTTACATGGTTATGATCGTGAACTCGGTGCGCCGGTTCTGCTGGCGTCCCTCGTCACTGTCGTTCGCCGCTGTTGGCTTGGTGAAGCCGTAGCCGCGCGTACGGAGTCGACCGAGGTCGATCCCCCTGGTCTCCGACAGATAGCGCTGCACCGCTTCGGCGCGGCGGCGCGAGAGGCCGACGTTGTAGCCGGCCGAGCCGATGTTGTCGGTGTGTCCACCGATCTCGATCTGAGCGTTCGGGTATTCCGCGAGGAACTCCGCCAGTCGGTCGAGCTCCGGTCGCGACTCGGTCGTCAGCGTGTCGGAGTTGTACCCGAAGAAGAGGTTCTTCACCACGAACGAGCGGCCCTCGCGGATCTTGTCGATGCAGAAGTCGCGCTGGAACTCGACGTACTCGGTGTTCTCGGGAATCGTGTAGCGCTCGGAGAGGAACACGTGTCCCTTCGCGGCGACCGAGATGCCGTAGTCGCGGCCAGGCTGCAGCACGACCGTGTACTTGCCGGTGGCGCTGTTGCTGTTGACGTTGAAGATCTTCTCGCCGCTCTGCAGATCCTCGATGATGATGTTTGCCTCGAGCGCCTCGCCGGTCTGGCTCTCCATGACCTGTCCGCCCAGCAGCACGACCTTGGTCGGGCGCAGGAACTCCGGCAGCGGTGTGCGGAAGATGTCCTCGTCGCCCTCGCGTGAGCTCGAGAGGTAGACGCGGTCGCCCGATGCGGGGACCGAGAGGAACGCGTCGACGCCCGGCGTGTTGATCGGCGCGCCGACGTTGACCGGCTCCTGCCACTGCCCGTCACGGAACGTCGAGACGTAGATGTCGTCATCGCCGATCGCGCCGGAGCCGCGCGTGAAGAACAGCGTCTTCCCGTCGCTGGCCAGGAACGGCGCGTAGCAGCCGCCCTCGGTGTTGATCGTCGAGCCCAGGTTGCTCGGGTACGACCACTGGCCGTCATGAAGCTCCGAGACCCAGATCTGGTGGCTGCCGCTCGGGGACTGCAGCGTCGTCGCGAAGAAGAACTGCTTGCCGTCGGAACTGATCGCCGCGCCATACATGCGGAACTTGCCGCTCTTGTCGCGCTTGCGGAAGAACTCCGAGATGCCGCCGCCCATGCCGCTGACCTCCGTCCACTCGGTGCCGGCGAGCTTCGCGCGGTAGAACGGACCGCCGTCGCGCTCCCAGCCCGGCTTCAGCGAGCTGAAGAACGCACTCTGGCCGTCGGCGCTGACCGCCGCGATGCCGTCGTCCTCGCTGCTGTTGATCAGCGGACCGAGGTTGATCGGCTCGTTCCAGACCTCCTCGTCGCGACGCATCATGACGCGCGTCGAGAAGTAGATGTCGTCGTCCCAGCGATTGTTGTTGAGCTTGAAGCGCGCCCAGTTGCGGCTTCCCTTTCGCGTGGAGTTGAAGAAGATGACGTTGCCGTCAGCCGAGATGATCGGATTGTTGTCGCGATCGGTAGAGTTGATTCCCTTGACCTTGATCACGCGGGGATCGATCGCGAGCGACCGACTGACCGCATTGATCGTCGGCTCGGCTGCGTTGACGGCCGGTACCGATTCGGTCTGCTGGGAAAACTGAGCGTGCAGAGGGAGGGAAACGAGAGAAGACAGTAGAAGCAGGCACATGCCGGTACTTCGTACCAGTAGGCGGTTCATCGTGGACCTCGATGGGATAGACCGTTGCTAGGGGAACGATCCAAACCCCACCGTTCGAGCACAATTTGGACCCGTGACTCGGCGATGGTTTTGCGTTTGGACCCCTTTGGACGTTGCGAATCTACGTCCGCGAGGCTCCCCTGTCAAGTATCGGCCGAGAAAATCTTGCGGCCCCTTCCCCCCGAACCAGCCGCCCGTCTGTTTCAGCCTGAACCCGCCCGTCGGTTTCAGCCTGAATACGGTGATTCTACTGTTGATTGGTTCCAGCGGGTCGTTCACTACGCTTTGTGCGTAAGGACCGACGAGATTCCCATCCGGAAGGGGCGCGTGCGTCACTGGCACAACGACTGGAAAGTTCGTCGTCTCGCACCTTCAATCACCTCCGCAGTCGTTTCGAACGCATCCGCTAACCGCCGGCTTCGCCGATGCGTGCGCATCCAGAACACCGCGGGCGGCGCCGCAAACGGCCAGACGACGATCCGCTCGAGCGTCGGCAACGCGCTCGATGTCAGTACCAGCGCTGCCGGCGAGGCGGCCCTGAAGGTCACCGGTGGCCTCTCGCTCACCGGACCCGTCGGCACCGCAACGATCGCCGCGGGCATGGCCAGCACCGTCGTCAGCAATGTCTACGCGAAGTCGGGCTCGATCATTCTCCTGACCGTCAACAACGCCGTCGATGCCGTTCCGCTGCGGATCGTCTCGCAGGGCGACGGCACGTTCACCGTCGGACTCGCCTCGGCTCTGGTCGGCACCCTTACCGGTGACGTCAGCTTCAACTACCTGATCGTCAACCAGTGATTGATGCGATGCCCGACCATGACTCATCGAACACTCGCCGCGGTCTCGCTCCTCGGCCTCTGCGCCGCCCTGCCGGCCGTCGGGCAGACCGTGCTGGAGAAGGCGGTCATCAGCGCCGGTGGCGGCACTGCGGTGTCGGCGTCGACCCGTCTCGACGCGACCATCGCCGAAGCGGTGACCGGCGTCGCGACCAATGCTCGCGCCGAATCCGGCGTCGGAGGCGACGCGGCTCATGCTCACGCTGGCGCGCGCATCGGCCGTGGAGCTCACCCTTCACGACGCCGCGGGCCGCACGCTCGGCACGCGCCCGCTTGGCCGGCTCGACGCGGGCGAGCACGCGATCGCGATCGACCTGGCGGGCCTCGCCAGCGCCGGCTACGCGCTCGTCGCGTCGATCGACGGCGCTATGATGCGCGTGCCGTCGCGCAGAAG
>Ga0247823_10001188_pt1 | contig 21683 bp, 20 predicted proteins | sample 13C_PalmiticAcid_2_FD_192426 | JGI IMG/M metagenome (GOLD analysis project Ga0247823, IMG submission 192426) | Soil microbial communities from agricultural site in Penn Yan, New York, United States - 13C_PalmiticAcid_Day30 | ecosystem: Environmental > Terrestrial > Soil > Agricultural land... | reverse complement strand
TGCTGGTCGAGGGGTGGAATGTCGGCTGGGACGGCGACTGGTTCGGCAACGGCACCGACATGAACTTCTCCGGCCCGACCGAGGATTTCGATGCAGCGGGTCTGGCTGCCTATGCCAAGTCCAAGGGGACCGCGCTGGTCGGCCATCACGAGACCGGCGGCTCGGCCAGCCACTATGACAAGCAGCTCGACACCGCCTTCGCCTGGTCGGCCGCGCATGGGCAAAAGGTGGTGAAGACCGGCTATGTCGCCGACGCCGGCCAGATCGGCCGGGTCGATCCCGACGGGTCGGAGCATCGCGAATGGCATGACGGCCAGTGGATGTCGAACCACCATCTCCGCGTCGTGCTCGCCGCCGCCAAGTACAAGATCAGCGTCGATCCGCACGAGCCGATCAAGGACACCGGCCTGCGCCGCACCTATCCGAACTGGCTCGCCCGCGAAGGCGCACGCGGACAGGAATATATGGCCTGGCAGGGCAAGAACCCGCCCGAGCATGAAGCCAATCTCGTCTTCACGCGGATGCTGTCGGGGCCGATGGACTTCACGCCGGGCATCTTGAGCCTCAAGGGCGAGAAGGACAGCGACATCCCCTCGACCATCGCCAAGCAGCTCGCGCAATATGTCGTGATCTACTCGCCGGTGCAGATGGCCGCAGACGAGCCGGAGACCTACGCCAGGCTGATGGACGCGTTCCAGTTCATCAAGGACGTGCCCGTCGACTGGGCGGACACGCGCATCCTCAACGGCGAGGTCGGCGACTATGTGACGATCGCGCGCAAGGACCGCAACAGCGCCGACTGGTATCTGGGTTCGGTCGGCGACGAGCAGGCGCGTAATCTGGAGGTGACGCTGGACTTCCTCGATCCGGGCAAGACCTATACCGCGCAAATCTATCGCGACGCGCCCGATACGCGTTTCGACAGCGATACGCGGCACAAGTACGTGATCGAGACGAAGAAGGTAAAGCGCGGCGACAAGCTCATGCTGGCGCTGGCGCCGGGCGGCGGCCAGGCGATCCGCTTCGCGGCGCGCTGATCTTCAAGCCCCTCCCCTTCAGGGGAGGGGTAGGGGGTGGGGCGTCTCAGTCTCACCGAGACCCGACATCACCGCATCCTCATCACGTCGCCCCGGCCTTGTGCCGGGGTCCACCGGGAGGCAGGCGCTGGACACAAGGGTTTGAAGGTAGCCGGTGCGGCGCCGTGGACCCCGGCACAAGGCCGGGGTGACGGAAGGGGGAGAGGATTCCCCTACGCGCGCACCCACTCCACCTTCGGATCGTTGAAGTCGATCACGTCGGCCAGTTCCCACACATTGCGATAGCCATAGCCGACCAGGTTGATGAAGGTCTGGATGTTGAGCGCCAGCGGGCGTGCCTTCATCGGCACCGGGCGCGTGCGGTTCGAGAAATTGTTGTTGCAGTAGATCAGGATGCGGCGGTGGACATTCGGTCCGACCGTTTCTTCCAGCGACTCCGCGTTGAAATCGGGGAAGGGCAGGTTGACCGCGCCCTTGATATGCCCCTCGCGGAACGCGCTCTCCGACCGCGCATCGAGCAGCAAGGTGCCGGCCGAGGCGGCCTGTTTCTTGAATTGCGCGAAGGGCAAGAGCCGCTCCGCGCGCAGCGCGCCGACATCGCCGGTCAACTGCTGGAAGCCCGGATAGTCGATCTGCGGGTTGACGGCTTCGGCCGCGCGCGCCCCCTGATCGTAGGTTTGGCCAAGTGCGGGCGTTGCGGCGCCGATACCGACGAAGGACAGGAAGAGGCGGCGGTCCATCGATCAATCCTCCGAATGGCGAGAGCGTAACGACTCTGCGCCCGGCTCGCTGTCTGTCGCATGAACCGTTGACGGCGCGCGGACTGCGGCGCACCAGTCTCAGCTGCAACAAAGGGGGTTCCTATGGCTGGCGGACTGTTTCGGACGAAGACGGTGAAGGGGGCCGCCGACCATGCGCCCGAGCATCGCCTTGCCGCCACATTGAGCTGGCCGCACCTTGTTGCGCTGGGTGTCGGCGCGATCGTCGGCACTGGCATCCTGACGCTGATCGGCGTCGGCGCGGGCAAGGCCGGCCCCGCCGTGATTCTGTCATTCGTCATCGCCGGGGCGATCTGTGCCTGCGCTGCGCTCGCCTATGCCGAGATGGCGACGATGATGCCCGCATCGGGCAGCGCATATACCTACAGCTATGCCGTGCTGGGCGAGATCATCGCCTGGGTGGTCGGCTGGTCGCTGATCCTCGAATATTCGCTGGTGGTCAGCACCGTCGCGGTCGGCTGGTCGGGCTATGCTGCGCCGTTGCTTCAGGTCTGGGCGGGGATGCCGATGGACTTCATGCAGGGGCCGCATGCCGGGGGCATCGTCAACCTGCCCGCGATCTTCATCATCGCCGTGGTTGCGGGGCTGCTGTGCCTCGGATCCAAAGAGAGCGCGACGCTCAACGCCGCGCTGGTGGTGGTCAAGATTATCGCGCTCGCCGTGTTCGTTGCGGTAGCCTTGCCCTATTTCAATGGCGCCAATCTCGAGCCGTTCGCGCCGTTCGGGTTCGCCAAGACGATGTCCCCCGACGGCGTTGAGCGCGGGGTGATGGCGGCGGCGGCAATTATCTTTTTCGCCTTTTACGGCTTCGATGCGATCTCGACCGCGGCGGAGGAGACCAAGAATCCGGGCCGTGATCTGGCCATTGGCATTGTCGGGTCGATGATTGCGTGCATCGCCATCTATATGCTCGTCGCGGTGGCAGCGGTCGGCGCGACGCCGTTCACGCATTTCGCCAACAGCCCTGAGCCGCTCGCGCTGATCCTCCGCGACCTCGGGCGTCCCGGTTTCGCGACCTTCCTCGCCGTCTCCGCGGTGATCGCGCTGCCTACGGTGCTACTCGGTTTCCTATTCGGTCAAAGCCGCATCTTCTTCACCATGGCCCGCGACGGGATGTTGCCGATCGCTCTCGCCAAGGTATCGAGCCGCGGCTCGCCGGTGCGGATCACCCTGTTCACCGCGGCGATCGTTGCGGTGATCGCGGGCCTGCTGCCGATCGATGAAATCGCAGCGCTCGCCAATGCCGGGACGCTCGCGGCGTTCACTGCGGTCGCCGTGTGCATGATGGTCCTGCGCCGCCGCGCGCCCGATGCGCCGCGCACGTTCCGCACGCCGCTCTGGTGGCTGGTGGGCGGAGGCGCCGTACTGGGTTGCGTCTACCTGTTCTTCAGCCTGCCGATGAAAACACAGCTCTGGTTCCTCGGCTGGAATGCACTCGGGGTTGTCATCTACTTCGTCTACGCCCGTCCGCGGGTGAACGCGAAGGGGGTGCAGTGAGCGGCTGGCATATCGGAATCATCGGGGGTTCGGGGCTTTACGACGTTGAGGGAGTCGAAGGGGGTAAATGGGTTTCCATTGCCTCACCTTGGGGCGAGCCTTCGGACGCGATCTTCACCGGACGGATGAGCCATGCCCGCGTATCGTTCCTGCCGCGGCACGGGCGCGGACACAGGATATCACCGTCTGAACTCAACAACCGCGCCAATGTGGATTGCCTAAAGCGCTTAGGTGTGACGGACATTCTCGCCGTCTCCTCGGTCGGCGGGCTGACCGAGGAGCGCGCGCCGGGGACGTTCACCGTTGCCGATCAGTTCATCGACCGCACCAAGGGCCGCCCATCAAGCTTCTATGGCAGCGGCATGGTTGCGCATGTGTCGATGGCAGACCCGGTATGTCCGCGGCTTTCGCGTTTCGCGGCGGAAGCGGCGCGGTCGGCAGGCGCGCAGGTTCACGAAGGCGGTACCTACCTTGCGATGGAGGGGCCACAATTCTCGACCCGTGCCGAAAGCCATCTCTACCGCAGCTGGGGCTGCGACATCATCGGCATGACCGCGATGCCCGAGGCCAAGCTCGCGCGCGAGGCCGAGCTGCCCTATGCGTTGGTGGGCATGGTCACCGACTATGACTGCTGGCGGGAGGAAGAGGCCGGGGTAGATGTCGCGCAGATTATCGCACAACTTTCGAGCAATGCCGCCAAGGCGCGTGCGATGGTGACGGCGCTGCTACATGGCTTGCCCGAAATTCGCGAACCGTCGCCGATCGATACGTGCCTCGACGCCGCGTTGATCACCGCACCGGCCGCGCGCGACCCAGCCTTGCTGGCGAAACTCGACGCGGTGGCCAGCCGGGCGCTCGACAGGCGATAGCGGTATAGGACGCAGATAGCCGGTGAGCAGGCGGGTCACCTCGTCCACGAAGTTGATTGCCTCGATTCTGGGCGAGTCTGGTGGACGAATCACGATTTCATGGGTCAGCGTCTCAACCGTGGTCACGCAGATGAAGGTCGCGGTGTCGAGGTCGGTCACTCCGATCTCACTCTGGCGCGATTCGAGATAGGCGCGCACCACCGCGAAGGTTTCGTGTTTGATCGCTTCGATCTCCGCCAGCTGCCCGTGACGGGGGACTTGCTCATCGAAGATTCGGTGCAGCTCGGGATCGACGCGGTGCGCATCGAGCATCGCGCGGATCAGTTCTACGCAGCGCAGATTCGAGGTCGAGCGATGCTACCGCGGCCATCGCCTCGCTCAGCAGCGCCAGAATCTGGCGGTTGTGACGCGCCACCAGCGCCGCGGCGATCCGGTTGGTGCTGGCACGGTTGTACCCTCGCGTAACAGAATGCGAGCAGTGGCGTCGAGCAGCGCTTCGACTGTCACCTGCGACCGGGCCTGCGATGCCGATTTCCGCGGGTTCATCGAAATTGCGCGTGCCATTGCCGCTCAGCGCTCCAATGCGAGTAGACAATGTGAGCGATAGCTCGCAAATTTACGGCATGCAATCCATGGCTCCCGACCGCTATCTGCACGATGCCGCCGCACCGGCTGGCTTCACGCCTGCTTTTCCGCTGCTTGGCCTCTATGACCCGGTGGTCCGACTGCTGAGCCGGGATCGGGCGTGGCGATCGGCGTTACTCGACCGGCTGGCACCGCGCGCGGGCGAGCTGATCGTCGATGCAGGCTGCGGGACCGGAACTTTCCTTGCGGAGGTCGGAGTCCATGCTCCCGGCGCCGAATTGTTCGGGCTGGACCCCGATGTCCGCATCCTGCGGCGTGCGCGCGGCAAGCTGGAGGCGGCGGGTGTTACGGCAAATCTGCAGCAAGGCTTTCTGCGTGATATCGCCGGATTGCTCGAGGGCAGAGTGGCTGCAAAAATCAGCTGCAGCCTGGTATTCCATCAGATCCCGCTGGCCGAGAAGCGGGCAGGGCTGGCGGCGATGTACGATGCGCTAGCGCCGGGCGGGACGCTGCTGATCGCGGACTATGGATTGCAGCGGACTGCGGCGATGCGCGCGCTGTTCTGGCTGGTCCAGATCGTCGACGGGTTTACGGATACCCAACCGAATGCCGACGGCGTGCTGCCGGTGCTGATGCGTGAGGTCGGGTTCGCGGATGTCGAGGAAACCGACCTGTTCGCGACCGCGACCGGCTCGGTCTCGATCTACCGCGCGATCCGGCCGGCCAAGGCTGCACCTCTCATCTGACGTGGTTCAGAGGGCAGTCGTCAGACACCCGTCGAGGCAATACGCGACAGGATTTCCCGTCGCCGGTCGTCGGTCGCGCTTGACCATTCGGCGATCTCGCCCAGCGTGCGCCTGCAACCCTCGCACAGACCATCCGTCATACGGCAGATGTTGATGCACGGACTCGCGACCGCGGGCACAGGTGTGAAGTCGAGGAAATCATCCTCGTCTTCAGTTGCGGTCACGCGGGGATGGTGAAGTTGAGGAACTCGGGAACGGGGCCGTTCCAGCCATCATCGGGACCATCGTCGCGCTCGTCACGGCGGCGGTCGCGATCGCGGCGCGGACGATCGTCCCTGCGCGCATCGTGCGATTCAGGACGGCGTTCTTCCTTTCGGGCCTCGCGCTGTTCGGGACGGCGCTCGCCCTTCGGGGCCTCACGCGGTTTGTCGCTGCTCGGCTCGCGTGGCTCTTCCCTGCGCGGCTTGTCATCGGACTTCTTATCCGATTTGGCCTTGTCGGCCTTCTTGCCGCGGCCCTTCTTCTCTTCCGTCGGTTCACCGGCGGGCAGTTCGCCGATCCGCTCGATCTTCGTGCCCTGAAGCTTCTCGATATTCTCGATCGCTTCGGCATCCGCGCTCGACACGAGCGTGTAAGCGGTGCCGGTAGCGCCCGCGCGGCCGGTGCGGCCAATGCGGTGGACGTAGTCGTCGGGATGCCAGGGTGCGTCGAAGTTGAAGACGTGGCTCACGCCCTTGATGTCGAGGCCGCGTGCCGCGACGTCGGAGGCGACGAGAATATTGACGTCACCCGCCTTGAACCGGTCGAGCTCGGCGATACGCGACGACTGGTCCATGTCGCCATGGATCTCGGCCGAGCGATAGCCGTGCTTCTTCAGGCTCTTGTTGAGCTCGCGTACCGTCGTCTTGCGATTGCAGAAGATGATCGCGGTACGAACGTCCTCTTGCTCCAGCAACTTGCGAAGCGCCTCGCGCTTGCCAAAGGCGCTGTTCGGCACCGGCACGAGCCGCTGGGTGATGTTGGTGTTGGTCGAGGCGGGGCGGGCCACCTCGATGGTCTTGGGATTCGACAGGAACTTGTCGGCCAGCTTCTTGATCGGCGGCGGCATCGTCGCCGAGAAGAGCAAGGTCTGGCGATTGGCCGGCAACTTGGTGCAGATATTCTCGATATCGGGGATGAACCCCATGTCGAGCATCCGGTCGGCCTCATCGATCACAAGCAGGTTGCAGCCGGTGAGCAGGATCTTGCCGCGCTCGAACAGGTCCATCAGGCGACCGGGCGTGGCGATGAGGACATCGACGCCCTTTTCCAGCGCCTTGACCTGGTCGCCCATCTGCACGCCGCCGATGAGCAGCGCCATGCTGAGCTTGTGGTGGGTTCCGTATTTCTCGAAATTCTCGGCGACCTGCGCGGCAAGCTCGCGCGTCGGCTCGAGGATCAGGCTGCGCGGCATCCTTGCGCGGCTGCGGCCATGCGCGAGGATGTCGATCATCGGCAGTACGAACGAGGCGGTCTTGCCCGTGCCCGTCTGGGCGATGCCGATCAGGTCGCGCATCATCAGCACCGAAGGGATCGCCTGGCGCTGGATCGGGGTGGGGTCGGTATAGCCGGCCTCTGTGACGGCCTTAAGCAATTCGTCAGAGAGGCCGAGATCGGCGAAGCTCATCCAGATGTCCGGAAAGAAGGGGCAAAAGCCCGCATTAAACAGCCGGGCGCATTGAGGAAATGCGCCACAAAGTCAAGGTAAAGACGAATTAGCGCTGCGGAACCAGCGTCCGGAACGCCTTGATACGGCATTCGCCGCCCGATCGCGAACGGAATACGTCGCGCTTGGCACAGACCATCCCATCCTTGGTCGGCTTGACGTAGAAGCCGGTGTAGAAATCGAGCGCGGGACATTCATTGCCCAGCCGCGCGCGTACACGTTTGCCCCCGGACAGAAACAGATCGACGCTATCGGGGCGGGTGATCGTCGCGCCGGCCAGGCTCTGGATCTTGACACATTTGTCCGAATCCTTCTCGACCCAGGCGATTGGCGGAAGCGGCGCGGCGGGGGCAGAGACGCGGCGGACGGTATCGGGGCGCGGCACGCGAATCACGACATGCTGCTGAATCCGTACCTGCGCAATCCGCGACGGGCCGACCACGACAGGTGCCGGCTTGCGTCCATCTCCCGGAGGAGCTGGAGGCAACAGCAGCGCAGTCGTGGCGGCAAGCAGCAGATACACCATTTCATCATGCCCTATAGCGGATGCGCTTGAACAGTGGATGAATTGCGGGCGGAGGCCCCCGATGGTAGCGGCGCAGCATGGCGCAGCAGAATGTGATCGATGCGGTGACGGCGCGGTTCGGGCCAAAGGCCGTATTGACCGATGCGCAGGCCATCGCGCCATGGCTCGGTGACTGGCGCGGACGCTATCACGGTGCGGCGGCGGCGATCCTCCAGCCCGATTCCACCGCTGCTGCAGCTATGATGGTTGCGCTTGCAGCGCAGCATGGCGTTACGCTGGTGCCGCAGGGGGGGAACACCTCGATGGTTGGCGGCGCGACCCCACCTGCGGACGGATCAGCGCTGATACTCTCGCTGCGGCGGATGAACCGTGTGCGGCGGATCGATGCGGCCGCGAACCTGGCCGAAGTGGAGGCAGGGCTGATTCTAGCCGATCTCCACGCCGCGGCGCTTGCACAGGGCCGACGCTTCCCACTGACGCTTGGGGCCAAGGGCAGCGCGACGGTGGGCGGTCTGGTCTCGACCAACGCCGGAGGAACGCAGGTGCTACGCTTCGGCACGATGCGCGGGCTGGTGCTGGGGCTTGAGGCGGTGTTGCCAGACGGAAGCGTTCATGAAGGGCTGGCCGCGCTCAAGAAAGACAATCGCGGCTATGACCTTAACCAGTTACTGATCGGTGCCGAGGGAACGCTGGGCGTGGTGACCGCGGCGAGTCTCAAGCTGGTGCCAGCGGTGTACGCGCGCGCCGTCGCGTGGGTGGGCCTGGCCTCGCCCCACGCGGCGCTCGAACTGCTGCGCAGGCTGGAAGCTGCGACCGACATGGTCGAGGGCTTCGAGATCATTCCCGCTCGTTCGCTGGCGGCGGTGTTGCGGCATATACCCGGCACCCGCGCACCGTTGACCGGCGATCGGCCCTGGCACGTGCTGATCGAGGCTGTGGCGACCAGTGCCGATCAGGAATCGCCGGCCATCCTGCTCGAACGACTGCTGGCAACTACGCTGGAGCTGGGGCTGGCCGCCGACGCTGTGATCGCGGCGAGCGAAGCGCAGGCCGAGGCCTTCTGGAAGCTGCGCGAATCGATTTCTGAGGCGGAGCGCGCCTGCGGCCCAGCCTTGCAACACGACATTTCGGTGCCGGTGGCGGGGATGCCCGATTTCATGATCGACGGCGCCAAGGCGGTTGAGGCGCGCTTTCCGGGGGTGAGTGCGGGTGCGTTCGGCCATCTCGGTGACGGCAACGTCCATTTCCATGTCCGCGCGCCAGAGGGCAGCGCAGCAGACTGGGTGAAGGCCAACTCGGATGTGATCAGCCCTTTCGTCCATGATCTTGTCGTTGCGGCCGGCGGATCAATCTCCGCTGAGCACGGCATCGGTCAGATGAAGCGCGATGAACTGGCGCGGCTGTCCTCGCCGGCGCGGATGCACGCACTCACCGCGATCAAGCGCGCATTTGATCCGCGGAACCTGTTCAACCCAGGTAAGCTCGTTTCCCTTGCACCGGAGCGCCGGGGCCAATAGACCGCTGCAGCTTCATTTCCAGGAGAGTTTCATGGCGAGCGCGCCGCAAGCACAGGGTCTTCCGCTTTTCTACAACGATCTGCAGCCGCTCTCGAGCGATCTGCACGGCACTTGGCGTATTCGTCAGGCTGATGCGGCGCCGTTCATGGCGACGCAGCACGCGATCCCGCTGACGGTGGAGGAATTCCCGCTGGTCCAGCGTAACATGCCGATTGTCTTCTCGGTTGGCGACGATTCGGTGCCGCTGGGGCTGATGGGTCTGAACGAGGGCGTCAACGTCTTCTTCGGCGCCGACGGCAAGATCAAGGAAGGCGAGAATCTTTACGTTCCCGCCTATGTCCGCCGTTATCCCTATCTGCTCGCCCGCCTGCGTCCGGAATCGGAAGAGCTGTCGCTTTGTTTCGACCCGACGTCCGACACGATCGGCGCGTTTGACGAGGGTGACGCCCTGTTCGACGACGGCAAGCCGACCGAGCTGGTCCAGAACATCCTCAAGTTCAATGAGGAGTTCGAGATCGCAGGTCAGAAGACCAATGCGTTCCTCAAGGAACTCAACGACCTTGGCCTGCTGATGGATGGCGAAGTCGCAATCCAGCCGGATGGTGCGGAGCAGCCCTATATCTATCGTGGCTTCCGTATGGTCGACGAGACCAAGCTCAACGAGCTTCGCGGCGACCAGCTGCGCAAGATGGCGCAGAACGGCATGCTCCCGCTGATCTACGCCCACCTCTTCTCGCTGAGCCTGATGCGCGACATCTTCGCGCGCCAGCTTCAGCAGGGCAATGTCGTGCCGCAGATCGCGCCGGCTGCCTGACTTACCCACGCTCCCGCCGCGATCGGCGGCGGGAGCGTGCTCTCTACCAGCTTCTTGCCTTCTGGCGCCCCGCGCACGATATCCGCGGCCTCTCGCCCTTCGTACGATTCTTCGCCGCAGATGAAGGATTTGGCGCCCGATCCCCCACCTTCGACGCATTTGCGATTGTGGCCTTGAAGCCACGGTCAAGCCCTACTATATCCTGTTCAGTACGGTTTCGTGTTCCCCCTTTCGCGGAACCGTGCGGCACGCCCTCGGGCGTGTCTCCTCCCTGAACCTTGGCCGCCCGGTGGCAACACCGGGCGGTTTTTTTGTGCCCGCCGGGTCGTGGCGCGCGACTTCCCTGCGTGCGTTGCTGTTGGTCTGGGGCGGCGCCTGATCCCTATTGCGCGGCGGCGGTGAGAGGCAGCGCCTCGTCTGCGACAGCATCGATAATCCGACGAAGCAGCGCTGCCGCTGCGTCGAAACCGGGGCCGGGCTGATCCCGGCGACGGTCGAGATAAAGTGTGCGGTCGATCTCGACCTGGATCGCGTGGATGTTCGATGCCGGATCGGCGTGCCGGTCGAGGACATGCCCCCCGGCATAGGGGGTGTTGACCGTGGCGCGGAGCCCCGCGGAATGTATGACGCCCTCGATCCGTCCGATGAAGCGCGCGGCGGCCGACCGGCCGAACCTGTCTCCGATCACCACACGGGCGCCGCCGGTGGCCAAGGGGGGCATCGAATGAATATCCAGCAGCACCGCCACACCGAATCGGTCGCGCGTTGCCGCTAACGTCTCCGCCAGCGCTGTGTGATAGGGGCGGTGATCATGCTCGATCCGCTGGCGGACTTCTTCATCGGTGAAGCGCCGGCGCCACAGATCGATTCCGCTCGCGCGACGAGGAACAAGGCCAAGGCCGCTCCGCAGCTTCAATGACATTGCGCCCTCGGACAGCGGCTGCGCGCCCTCGTCGACTCGCGGGTCGCGCTCATGTTCGGCGCGGTTGAGGTCGATCCACGCCCGCGCATGGCTGGCGATGAGCAGCATCTCGGCCCCGCGCGCCGCCAGCGTCAACGTATCGGCGTGCCGGTCCTCGAGCGGGAGCAGGCTGGTAAGAGGGGCGCGTAATGCCGCGCGCAGCGGCAGCGGATAGTCGCGCCCGGCATGGGGGACCGACAGCACGACCGGCGAAACCGGCGTTTCCGGGCCGTAGCGGTCGAAGGACGAGGTTACGCTCACTGGCGGCACCCTATGCGGACCGGGCACGCGCGGCAACGCCTGCCGCGGCTGGAAAATCTTAAGCCCTTCGGGCATATTCTACGCCCTGACGGCCGGCCCGGATTCGTGGGGCGGTGCAGCGCGGACAGCGCTTTAAGGGGTAGGGATGATCAGGATACTTCTGGCTGAGGACGATCGGGTGATGCGCGAGTATCTCGCACGCGCGCTTGAGCGTTCCGGCTATTCGGTTACCGCCGTCGATCGCGGTACAGCGGCGCTGCCGCTGATCGAGACCGAGCGCTTCGATCTGTTGTTGAGCGATATCGTGATGCCCGAGATGGACGGGATCGAGCTGGCGCAGAAGGCGGGTGAGATCGCGCCCGACATGCGTGTGATGTTCATCACTGGCTTCGCCGCGGTGACGCTGAAGGCGGGCAAGCAGGTCCCGACCGCGCGTGTGCTCTCCAAGCCGTTCCACCTCCGTGACCTGGTGCTCGAGGTCGATCGGCTGTTCGAGATGGAGCAGGTTCCCAGCCAGAATTGATATTCTGGTCGAGCGGGCGGCGAAAACAACGCCAACCCGCTTGCATGGGTCGATGGCCCCCGCTAAAGGGCCGCTTCCCGAGATTCGCCGCAAGGCAATCGGGCGCGTAGCTCAGTGGTAGAGCACTGTGTTGACATCGCAGGGGTCGCAAGTTCAATCCTTGCCGCGCCCACCATTACAAAGCCCCGGAAAGTCATGCTTTCCGGGGCTTTTCGTATGCTTGAGAGATGCGTGCGCTCAGTCGCCCGGCCGCGCCCAATCGCGATTGATCGCGAGTGCGGCGAGCGTGCAAGCAGCGCCGGAGAGCAGGTATGCGCCCACCGACCACAGGCCAAAATTGCTTGCCAGCAGCAGGGCCACCAGCGGGGCGAAGCCCGCGCCAATCAGCCAGGCAAGGTTCGCGGTGGTTGCCGCGCCGGTATAGCGCCGCTCGCTCGAGAAGCTCGCGTTGACCGCGCCCGAGGACTGGCCAAACGCCAGGCCCAGCAGGATGAAGCCGGCGATCATGTAGACCGTCTCACCGAATCCGCCTGCGCCCAGCAGTTGGGGCGCGAAGCCGCTATAGGCGCCGATCAGCACCGCTGACACGCCCAGCACCGCGCGGCGGCCGACCCGGTCTGCGATGACTCCAGAAGCGATCATCGCCAGCACGCAGACGCCCGCGCCGACGATCTCGATCACAAGGAACCGCTCCGCAGCCTCGCCGGTGTTGAGCAGGATCCACGAGAGCGGGAACACGGTAACGAGGTGGAACAGCGCGAAGCTGGCGAGCGGCGCGAACGAACCGAGTGCGATCGTGCGCCATTCCTCACGCACCGTTTCCCAGAACGGCGCAGGCTGGAGTTCGCGGCTCTCGAACAGTCGCTCGAATTCGGGCGTGGCGACGAGGCGCAAGCGAGCGAAGAGTGCGACGACATTGATCGCGAACGCGACGAAGAAGGGATAGCGCCATCCCCAGGAGAGGAAATCGGCGTCCGACAGCGTCGCCATAAAGAAGGCGAACAGCCCCGCGGCTACGATCAGGCCGAGCGGCGCCCCGAGCTGCGGGATCATCGCATACCAGCCGCGGCGGTTCGGCGGCGCGTTGAGCGACAGCAGCGAAGGTAGCCCATCCCACGCACCGCCCAGTGCCATGCCCTGCCCGATCCGCAACAGCGCCAGGATCCAGACCACAGTCATGCCCGCTTGATTGTAGCTGGGCAGGAACGCCATCGACATGGTCGACCCGCCAAGCAGGAACAGCGCGATGGTGAGCTTCACCCCACGGCCGTGATTGCGGTCGATCCACATGAACAGCGCCGAACCGAGCGGCCGGGCAATGAAGGCGAGCGAGAAGAGCGCGAAGGAATAGAGCGTGCCCGTCAGCGGATCGACGAAGGGGAAGATCAGCGAGGGGAAGACCAGCACCGACGCGATGGCGTAGACGAAGAAGTCGAAAAACTCGCTGGTTCGTCCGACGATCACCCCGATCGCGATCTCGCCGGGGGCGATCTTGTGCTCCCGGGCGGTGATGAGGCGGGCGTCGCGCTCGAGTGTGCTCGAGTTGGAGGCGGCGATCGGTGCAGTCATGCGGTTTCGCTCCGGCAGCTTCTTCGATGTTATTGCGTTTCAACGTCCGCTGCACCAGAAAAGCAACACGACGGGGATAGGACAAAATGTCCAATGTCGGCGCGCAGGTGCGCCGGGATAGGCGGAGGTCCATGCGCGAAGACACGAAACTGTCCACTGCACGGCGGATCCTGACATTATTGCCGCTGACGGCAATATTGGCCGCGTGTGATCGATCGGTCCTCGATCCGGCTGGCGACATCGCGTTGCAACAACGCGATATCATCTACATCTCGACGGCGCTGATGCTGCTGATCATCGTTCCGGTGATCGCGCTGATCATCGTCTTCGCGTGGCGCTATCGCCATACGAACAAGGATGCGACCTACGACCCCGATTTCGACCACTCGACTTCGCTCGAGCTGGTGATCTGGTCCGCGCCGCTGCTGATCATCATCTGCCTCGGCGCGCTGACCTGGTGGAGCACGCACCTGCTTGACCCGTTCAGGCCATTGGATCGCGTTGCGGCGGGCAGACCGGTCGACCCCAAGGTCAAGCCGCTGGTCATCCAGGTCGTCTCGCTCGACTGGAAATGGCTGTTCATCTACCCCGAACAGGGCGTCGCAAGCGTCAATGAGCTGGTGATGCCGGTCGATCGCCCTGTGCGGTTCGAGCTGACCTCGACCAACATGATGAACACCTTCTACGCGCCGACCTTGGCCGGGATGATCTATGTCATGCCGGGGATGAAGAGCCAGCTGCACGCGGTGATCAACCGCGAAGGCAGTTTCCGCGGCATGTCGGCCAATTACAGCGGCGAGGGTTTCTCGCACATGCGCTTCAAGCTCTATGGCGTGAAGGACGGCGGGTTCGATGCCTGGGTCGGTCGCGTCAAGGGCAGCGGTCAGGCGCTCGACACGACCCGCTACCTCGCGCTGGAGAAGCCGAGCGAGCGGGTGCCGGCAATGTACTTCGCCAGCGTCGACAACACGCTGTTCGACCGCATCTACAATCGCTGTGTCCGTCCCGGTGCCGAATGCATGAGCGACGTGATGCGCCGCGACATGAAGGCCGGCGGGGCAATGCACTCCGGCCATGGCAGTTCGCCACCCGATGGCGACAAGCCCAAGGGCGCGCTGTTCAAGACCGATGAGGAAAAGGGCGTCGCGCCCAGCCGCGCCACGCCGCCCTCGCCGGTGCCGTCGGGCAAGCCCGCCGCGCAGCAGTATCAGGGCCACCAGAAGACCTCCTCCCTTCAACTTCCCGCCGTGCCGCGCGCGCACCGCGCCAGCGCAGCCTGAGGAGCCAGCATGTTCGACGAATCCGTCACCAGGGCGATCTTCGGCCGGCTCGGCTGGGAATCCTTCCCCTTCCATGAGCCGATCCTCGTCATCACCTTCGCCGTCGTGGCCCTGATCGGCCTCGGCATCGTCGGCGCGGTGACCAAATATAGGCTCTGGGGCTATCTGTGGACCGAGTGGTTCACCACGGTCGACCACAAGAAGATCGGGATCATGTACATGATCCTCGGCATCGTCATGCTGCTGCGCGGCTTCGCCGATGCGTTGATGATGCGCGCGCAGCAGGCGGTCGCGTTCGGCGCCAGCGAGGGCTACCTCCCGCCGCACCATTACGACCAGATCTTCACCGCGCACGGCACGATCATGATCTTCTTCGTGGCGATCCCGCTGGTCGTGGGCATCGTCAACTACGTCATGCCGCTCCAGATCGGCGCACGCGACGTCGCCTTCCCGTTCCTCAATAATCTGAGCTTCTGGCTGACGGTCGCCGGCGCGGGGCTGGTGATGGTGTCGCTGTTCGTCGGCGAATTCTCGCGCGCGGGCTGGCTCGGCTATGTCCCGGTCGCGAATATCGAGAACAGTCCGGGCACAGGGCCCGATTACTATCTATGGGCGCTTCAGATAGCGGGCATCGGCACGACTTTGTCGGGCATCAACATGGTCGTGACGATCATCAAGATGCGTGCGCCGGGCATGACGATGATGAAGATGCCGGTGTTTTGCTGGACGGCGCTGTGCAGCAACGTGCTGGTGGTCGCGATTTTCCCGGTGCTGACCGCTGCCTTCGCGATGCTGATGCTCGATCGTTATGTCGGCACCAATTTCTTCACCAACGATCTTGGCGGCAACGCCATGATGTACTGGAATCTGGTGTGGATCTGGGGCCACCCGGAGGTGTACGTCCTGATCCTGCCGGTGTTCGGCATCTATTCCGAAATCACCTCGACCTTCACCGGCAAGCGGCTCTTCGGCTATTCGTCGATGGTCTACGCCACGGTCGTCATCACGATCCTGTCCTACCTCGTATGGCTGCACCACTTCTTCACCATGGGGTCGGGCGCGAGCGTCAACAGCTTCTTTGGCATCGCCACGATGGTGATCTCGATCCCGACGGGCGCCAAGATCTTCAACTGGCTGTTCACCATGTATCGCGGCCGTATCCGCTTCGAGCTGCCGATGATGTGGGTGATCGCCTTCATGATCACCTTCGTGGTCGGTGGCATGACCGGCGTGCTGCTCGCGGTGCCGCCTGCCGACTTCGTGCTGCACAACTCGCTGTTCCTCGTCGCGCATTTCCATAACGTGATCATCGGCGGCGTCGTGTTCGGCCTGTTCGCGGGCATGGATTACTGGTTCCCCAAGGCTTTCGGTTTCCGGCTCGACCGTTTCTGGGGCAAGGTGACCTTCTGGGGCTGGGTGATCGGATACTGGGTCGCCTGGACGCCGATCTACATCGTCGGTCTGATGGGCACCACGCGCCGCGTGAACCATTTCGAGGATCCGGCGCTGCAGCCTTGGTTCATCATCGCGGCGATCGGCGCGGTGATCATCGGGATCGGCATCGTCGCCTTCGTCATCCAGATCGCCGTGAGCATCAAGAACCGCGACAAGCTGCGCGACACCACGGGCGATCCGTGGGACGGCCGCACGCTCGAATGGGCGACCTCGTCGCCGCCGCCCAACTATAATTTCGCCTTCCAGCCACAGGTCCATGACCTCGATGCCTGGTACGACATGAAAAAGCGTGGCGCGCAGCGGCCGGAGGCCGGGTTCAGGCCGATCCACATGCCGCGCAACACCGGCGCGGGGGTGATTATCTCGGGTCTCGCAGCGGTGCTGGGCTTCGCGATGATCTGGTATATCTGGTGGCTGGCCGCGGTGTGCGCGGTGGCGCTGCTGGTCTATTCGATCGCCCACACCTTCAACTACAACCGCGACTATTACATCCCGGTGGATGAGGTTGCGGAACAAGAGGACGCGCGCACCCGCCTGCTCGCGGCGGGAGCGTGACCATGGCCGCGGAAGCAGCGAACGGCGCTGAAACGCGCGAGCCGACCTTCTATCTGGTCGAGGACGAGCATCACCATGAGCCGGGCGGGAGCACGATGCTCGGCTTCTGGATCTATCTGATGAGCGACGCGCTGATCTTCGCGACGCTGTTCGCGACGTTCGGCGTGCTCAGCACCGCCTTTGCCGGCGGGCCGACCCCGCGCGAGATCTTCTCGCTGCCGCTGGTCGCGCTCAACACCGCGATCCTGCTGGTCTCGTCGATCACCTATGGCTTCGCGATGATCGCGATGCAGGAAGGGCGGCTGGGCGGCACCAAATTCTGGCTGATCGTCACCGGCCTGCTCGGCGCGTCCTTCGTGGCGGTCGAGCTCTATGAGTTCGCCGAACTGATCCATGAAGGCGCGACGCCGCAGCGCAGCGCCTTCCTTTCGGCCTTCTTCACTTTGGTCGCGACGCACGGCCTGCACGTCACCTTCGGGATCATCTGGCTGATCGTGATGCTGTTCCAGCTCAACCAGCGCGGCCTGCATCCGGAGAATCAGCGGCGCCTGCAGTGCCTGAGCATGTTCTGGCACTTCCTTGACGTCGTCTGGATCGGCGTCTTCACCTTCGTCTATCTTCTCGGGGTTCTGCGATGAGCGATGCTACCCACGCCCATGATGCTGCGCATGGCGCGCCGCATGCATCGCGCCGCACCTATGTGATCGGCTTCCTGCTCTCGGTCGTGCTCACCGCAGTGCCCTTCTGGCTGGTGATGACCGGGCCGCTCGACGCCACCACCACCGGGGTGCTGATCGTCGGCGCGGCGATCGTGCAGATCCTGGTCCACACCGTCTGTTTCCTGCACGTCAACACCCAGTCGGAGAGCGGCTGGACGCTGATGGCCTATATCTTCACCGCGGTGCTGGTGCTGATCGTGATCGCCGGGTCACTCTGGATCATGTTCCACCTCAACTCCAACATGATGCCGATGGTGGACGTCCGGTCGTCCTGAGGCTGGTATGAAACGTGCGCTGCTCCTCGTGCTGGCGCTGGCGGCCACGATTGGTTTCGTTGCGCTTGGCATGTGGCAGGTCGAGCGGCGCGCATGGAAGCTCGACCTGATTGCGCGGGTCGAAGCAGGGACGCAGGCAGCGCCGGTTGCGGTGCCGGGACCGTCTCAATGGCCGGGGTTCGATGCGCGCGCGTCCGAGTATCGACGCGTCATGGCGAGCGGCCGCTTCGTTCATGACCGCGAGACGTTGGTGCAGGCACTCACCGTGCGCGGTGCGGGCTTCTGGGTCGTCACACCGTTGCGCACGCCGCAAGGCGTGGTGCTGGTCAATCGCGGGTTCGTCTCCTCCGAGCGGCGCGACCCTGCCACTCGCGCTGCCGGACAGGTGGCGGGTCCGGTGACCGTCATCGGACTGTTGCGCGCGAGCGAGCCGAAAGGGGGTTTTCTGCGCAGCAACGATCCGGCGGGCGACCGCTGGCACTCGCGTGACGTGCCCGCCATCGCGGCGGCGCGCGGGGTCGGACAGGTGGCGCCCTTCTTTGTCGATGCCGATGCGACTCCCAATCCGGGCGGATGGCCGGTAGGCGGGCTCACCGTGCTGCGCTTCAACAACAATCATCTCGTCTATGCGCTCACCTGGTTCGGGCTTGCGGGGATCAGCCTCGCGGCGCTGTTCCTGTTGCTGAAGCGGAAGCCGGCATGATGGACGCGCCGCTGCTTGCGCTCACCCGTCCCGGACCGGGGCTCATCGCCGAGACCATAGCGGCGGCGAACATGCGCCAGCTGATTCAGTTGCGCTGGATCGCGGTGGCCGGGCAGACGCTTGCCATCCTGCTCGTCCATTTCGGCTTCGGCATCGCGCTGCCGGTGGTCGAGATGCTCGGGGTCGCGGCGCTGCTGGCGGTGGCGAACCTGCTCGCGACGATGGCGCTGCCACGTCACCGCGTCCATGACGGCGAGGTGATGCTGGCGCTGCTGATCGACATGGGCGCGCTGACGCTTCAGCTCTATTTCAGCGGCGGCGCGACCAACCCCTTTATCTCGCTCTATCTGCTTCAGGTGGTACTTGGCGCGATCCTGCTGCCCCCGGTGGCGGTGGCGGTGCTCGTGACCGCCACCGCGCTCAGCTATGCGCTGCTCACGGTCAGCTATGTGCCGCTGCAGTTGCCCGCGCGCCTGCTGGTCGAGCATGCCGATCTGTTCGCGATCGGCCATTGGGTCGGCTTCGTCATGGTCGCCAGCCTGCTGGTGCTGTTCATCGTCCGGATCAGCCGTAACCTGCGGGCGCGCGACGCGCATGTCGCCGATCTGCGACAGCATGCTGCGGAGGAGGAGGGTATCGTCCGCATGGGGCTGTTCGCATCGGGCGCGGCGCATGAGCTGGGGACGCCGCTGGGTACGCTGTCGGTGATCCTTGCGGACTGGCGGCGGGTGCCCGTTGTCGCCGCTGACCTGCAGCTTGCGGGCGAGGTCGCGGAGATGCAGGCCGAGGTGCAGCGTTGCAAGGGAATCGTCTCCGACATCCTCCACTCTGCGGGCCAGCCGCGCGGGGAAGCGATGCAGAGTATGGCCGCTGCCGCCTTTCTGACCGATCTCGCGCAAGCGTGGCAGCCGACGCATCCGCAGGTGCCGCTCGCGGTCAGCGTGGAAGATGCCGGGGCGGCGGTGATCGCGGTCGATCCCGCGCTGCGTCAGGCGGTTGCTAACCTGCTCGACAATGCCGCCGAGGCCTCGCCGCTCGGCCTGCGTCTGACCGGGAAGGTGGAAGAGGGGATGCTGGCGATCGTCGTGCGCGATTACGGACCGGGGTTCGACCCCGCGGCGCTGGCGCATGTGGGGGAACTCTACCGCTCGACCAAAGGGGCCGGACACGGCCTCGGTCTGTTCCTCGCCAGCAATGTCGCGCGGCGGATGGGCGGGCGGCTCGACGCGCGCAATCCTGCGGGCGGCGGCGCCGAGGTGCGGTTGATCCTGCCGCTGATCCATGCGGAGGTACGCTGATGGAGACTCCGAGCCTCATCATCGTCGAGGATGACACGACTTTTGCACGCACCCTCCAGCGGTCGTTCGAGCGGCGCGGTTACCGGGTCCGGGTCGCGGCCAGCCCGGCCGAACTCGATGCGCTGCTCGCGGTGGAGGTCCCGACCCATGCGGTGGTCGACCTGAAGCTCGGGATCGAATCGGGCCTGCCTTGTGTCGCGAAGCTGCATGCGAACAATACAGCGATGCTGATCGTGGTTCTGACGGGCTATGCCAGCATCGCCACTGCGGTCGAAGCGATCAAGCTCGGCGCGTGTCACTATCTGGTGAAGCCGTCGAACACCGATGATATCGAGGCCGCGTTCGGCAAGGCGCCGGGCAATCCCGACGTCCCGGTCACACCGCGCGCCGCCTCGCTCAAGACGCATGAGTGGGAGATGATCAACGAGACGCTGGCCGCGACGGGCTTCAACATCTCCGAAACCGCCCGTCAGCTGGGGATGCACCGTCGCACACTGGCGCGAAAGCTTGAGAAGCGGCCGGTCAAATAGCCGCCAGCGCATCGTCAAATGCGACGGGTTGCGGATCAATCGGGGCAGGGGACTCGTTTTGTCATCGAGCGGAGAGCATCAGGAGAGACGTGATGAACCAGCGCGACCAGAACCGGAATCCCGGTGGGCAACAGCAACAGCAACGCGATCAGAAGGTCGACAAACAACAGCAGCAGCAGCCGCAACGCCAGCAGGACGGCGGCGAGAAGAAGCACCAGCCCGATGAGGGCGAACGCGAACGCTGAAGTTCGTCGACCGGACGCTTTGAAGGGGCCTTGCGGCCCCTTCTTCTTTTTGGCGCGCGGCTCGGGCATGTTGGCGGCATGAACCCGATCTATGCCGCGCTCGGCACCACCATCTTCGAGACAATGTCGGCGCGGGCACGCGCGAACGGTGCGATTAATCTGGGGCAGGGTTTCCCGGATGGCGAGGGGTGCGTGCCGGTGATCCGCGCGGCGGCGGAGGCGCTCACCAAGCGGTCGAACCAATATCCGCCCATGGCCGGGCTGCCCGAGCTGCGTCAGGCGATTGCGGGGCATTATGCCCGCCACCAGCAGCTCGATCTCGCGCTCGATGAAGTCATCGTCACCTCCGGCGCGACCGAGGCAATTGCGGCTTCCTTTGCCGCATTGATCGCGCCCGGTGACGAAGTGATCCTGATCCAGCCACTCTACGACGCCTATCTTCCGCTGATCCGACGCGCGGGCGGTGTCGCCCGGCTGGCCCAGCTTGAACCGGGAAGCTGGCGGCTCACACGTACGGTGCTGGAAGCCGTCGCGGGAGAGCGCACACGGCTGATCGTCGTCAACAATCCCGTGAACCCCGCCGGCGCGATGCTGTCGCGCGAGGAACTCTCCGATCTCGCCGCCTTCTGCGTCGAACGAGACCTGATCGCGGTGTGCGACGAGGTATGGGAACATGTCGTCTATGACGGCGCGTACCACATCCCGCTGATGGCGATGCCGGGGATGCGCGATCGGACCGTGAAGATCGGTTCGGCAGGCAAGATCTTCGCGCTCACCGGCTGGAAGGTCGGCTGGATGTGCGCCGCATCGCCGATCGCCGCTATGCTCGCCCGCGCGCATCAGTTCATGACCTTTTCGACCCCGCCCAACCTGCAATGGGCGGTGGCGCAGGGGCTGGAGACGCAGGACGCCTGGATTGCGGAATCGGTCGCGGGGTTCCAGCGTTCGCGTGACCGGCTGGCCGCGGGCCTCTCGGCGGCGGGCTATAGCGTGCTGCCATCGCCCGCGACCTGGTTCCTCTCGGTCGACCTCGCAGCGTCGGGCATTGCGCTCGACGATGCCGGTTTCTGCGAACGACTGGTCGAGGACGCGGGAGTCGCCGCGATTCCGGTCTCGGCCTTCTATGCGCAAGCGCCGGTGACGCATCTGGTGCGGCTATGCTTTGCCAAAGCCGACGATGTGCTCGACGCGGCGATCGAGCGGATGGATGCGGCGCGTCGAGCACATCGTCGGC
>Ga0247823_10001187_pt1 | contig 21699 bp, 18 predicted proteins | sample 13C_PalmiticAcid_2_FD_192426 | JGI IMG/M metagenome (GOLD analysis project Ga0247823, IMG submission 192426) | Soil microbial communities from agricultural site in Penn Yan, New York, United States - 13C_PalmiticAcid_Day30 | ecosystem: Environmental > Terrestrial > Soil > Agricultural land... | reverse complement strand
CGAGCGGATGCGCACCGTGTCGCCGTCGGCGCAGGGGATGCGCGCAAGATCTTCGGGGTGGAGGAAGGCGGGGTTGGTCGTGCGCTTGGCGCGCAGGGCAGGGAGGTTCTGCCCGGTCGAGTTGAAGCGGTGACGGCTGCGGCGCGAGACCATGCGCCAGGGAAAATCGGGTGTCGGCTGCGCCGCATCGGCATAGGTGATGAGTTGGTCGGGCATCGTGCCGGCGGTCAGGTCGAAGCGTCCCGGCGCGTCGGGATCGCCCGCCTCGACGACCGGGTGGAGGTCGGCATAGATCACCGCCTTGCCGTCGACCGTGTCGCTGCGCACCTTGCTCGGCGCGACCGTGCATCCCGCGACCATCAGGTCGAGGAAAGCCTCTTTCGTGGGCCGTTCGTCCATCGGGCAGGCGCCGCCCGCGAGCGGCATGCCGGTGCCGATACGGTGCGCGAGTTCCCAGAGCATCTCCCACTCCTCGAGCAGCCCTTCGGGCGCTTCGATCATCGCCTCGGTATAGCGGGCATAGGGGATTTCGTACCACCATTCGCTAAGGTTGCTGATGTCCTCGCGCTCGAGGCACATCTTGGGGGCTAGGATATAGTCTGCGCGTTTCGCCGTCGCGGACTCGGCATTGACGTCGATCGAGACGAGCAATTCGAGCCCATCGATCGCGCGCGTCATCTTGTCCTGGTCGGGGAAGGCGACCACCGGATTGCCGCCGATCACGATCAGCGCGCGCACCTGGCCTTCGCCCGGCGTCAGCATCTCGTCGGCAAGGACGTTGCACGGCATTTCCATGCCGAGGTGCGTCAGCCCGCGGATGCGCGAGGCAGGGAAGCCCTCGCCATAGAGCGCCATCGGCGGTGCGACCTGCGCGCGGCGCGGCGTAACGGGCGTGAAGACGCGCGGGATCGAGCTTTTCTCGCCCTCGCGGCAGAAGCGCCCGCAGATGATGTTGAGCGACGAGACCAGATATTGGGTCAGAGTGCCGTTCCCCGCCATTTCGGGACCGGTGCCGGTCGAGACGACGCCCTTGGTGCCGTTCGCGAACATCCTCGCCGCGGCAACGAGCTGGCTTTCCTCGACCCCGGCGCGCGCCGCGGCGACGTCGGGGGTGAAGGGCGCGACCGCGCGTTGCAATTCGTCGAGGCCGTCGACGTAACGCTGGACGAACGCCTTGTCGTAGAGGCCTTCGTTCAGGATGACGTGGATGATCCCGGCGAGCAGCGCGGGGTCTTCGCCCGGTCGGACGGGCAGGTGGATATGCGCGAGCGCGGCGACGTCGCTCTGGCGCGGGTCGGCGACGATCAGCTTAAGCCCGCCTTCGAGCGCATCGCGCAGGCGGCGCGAGGGAGAGAAGGGCGGCAGGCCGCCGGGTGGGCCATAGTGTGAGACGATCGGGTTGTTGCCGATGAAAAAGGCGACGTCGGCCTCGGCAAAGGTGTGCATGCCCCCCATCCAGCTGCCGTAGCGCATCGTCGTGTAGACTTTTGCGGGCTGGTCGAGCGTCACCGAGGTGTAGATGTTGCGCGTGCCGAGTCCTTGCGCGAAGGACATCGCGCTGCCGACCCCGGCGCTGTTCTGGAACGCATAGGTGCCGCCATATATGGCGACCGCGTGCGGACCATGCTCGGCGATGATGGCCGACAGCTTGGCGCCGATCTCGTCGAGCGCTATGTCCATCGCGATGTCGGTGAACGCGCCATCTACGCGCTTCTGCGACACCGTCAGCCGCTGCGGGCCGTTGTGCGCCTCGGCGAGCTGGCGGCCCTTGATGCAGGTATAGCCGCCGAACACCGGATCGCTGGCGTCGCCCTGGACCTTGGTGACGCGGCCCTCGTCGACGGTGACGAGCATCGCGCAATTGGCATGGCAGAAGCGGCAGAAACTGCGGCGGACCTCGGGCATCTTTTCTCTCCCTGATCGCAACCTAGCCCGCGCCGCGGCCCAAGCGACTGGCACTTTTGGCGGTGGTTGCCCCGGCCATGCGGGCGCATTTTCGCTGCAACAAAAGGGGAGAGTTTTGATGCCGACATCGCGCCAATGGCTGCTGAACGGACATCCGCGCGGACGCGGGATCGAGGATGGCGATTTCGCGCTCGTCGAGACCGACATCGGCGCGCCGAACCAAGGCGAGTTGCTGCTGAAGACACTCTATCTCGGCTTCGATCCGGCACAGAAGGGCTGGATGGAAAATATCGCCGACTATGTCGCGCCGATGGCGATCGGCGACGTGATGCGCGGCAGCGGGATCAGCGAAGTCGTCGAGAGCAAGCATCCGGGCTTCGCCGTCGGCGACCTGGTGATGGGATCGACCGGCTGGACCGAATGGCATCGCTCGACCGGCGAAGGGCTGGTGAAGATCGACACGGAATTGCCGCCGACGGCGATGCTATCGGTGCTCGGCACGACGGGGGTTACCGCCTATTGCGGGCTGTTCAAGGTCGGCCGGCCGGTTGCGGGCGACACGGTGCTGGTGTCGGGCGCGGCGGGGGCGACGGGTTCGGTCGTCGGCCAGCTCGCCAAGATCGCGGGGTGCCGCGCGGTCGGCATCGCGGGGGGCGAGGACAAGTGCCGCTGGCTGGTCGAGGAAGCGGGTTATGATGCCGCGATCGATTATAAGGCCGACAATGTCCGGGGGCAGATCAGGGAACATTGCCCCGGCGGCGTCAACGTCATCTTCGATAATGTCGGCGGCAAGATCCTCAACGACATGCTCGGCGAGATCGCGACCGGTGCGCGGGTCGCGGTGTGTGGCGGGATCAGCCGCTACGAGATGGGAACGCTGCCCGCGGGCCCGCAGAATTATTTCAACCTGATCTTCCGCCGCGGTTCGATGGCCGGGTTCATCGTGCTCGACTGGGCGAGCGAGTTCCCGGAAATCCGCAAGCGGCTCGAGGGCTTCGTGCTCGATGGCCGGCTCAATTATCGCGAGGATGTGCAGCACGGGTTCGAGAACGCACCCGACACGCTCAAACGCCTGTTCAGCGGCCAGAACCGCGGCAAGCAACTCTTGAAACTCTGAAGGAGGTCGACATGGGCAGGCTGGCCGGCAAGCGCGCCGTCATCATCGGGGCGGCATCGACGGGAAATATGGCGCAGGTGACCGCGCGGCTGTTCGCGCGCGAGGGCGCGACGGTGATGGTCGCGGGCCGCAAACGGGAACCGCTCGAGGCGCTCGCTGGCGAGATCGGCGGCCATGCCGCGCTCTGCGATATCACCGACAAGGCGTCGGTCTTCGCGCTCGCCGACGCGGCGAAGGCGAAGATGGGCGGGGTCGATGTCGCGCTGAACGCGAGCGGCTGGGGGCTGCTCAAGCCTTTGCTCGACGTGACCGAGGAGGAATTGGCGGCGATTGTCGCGCTGCAATTCACCGGGGTGCATCATTTCCTGCAGGCGTTCGTCGGCGCGATGCTGGCGAATGATCCGAGTGGCGGGTCGATCATCCAGATTTCCTCGGCGACGACGCGTTCGCCGATCGGCAATCATGCGGCCTACATCGGCACCAAGACTGGGTCGGAGGCGCTGATCCGCTGCGTTGCCAATGATTTCGGTGCGGCGGGAATCCGCGCCAATATCGTGTCGCCGGCGTTTACGGAGTCGCCGATGACCGAAGGGGCGTTCGCGACGCCGGGGCTGGTCGACGCCTTCCTGCCGCGTTATCCGCTGGGGCGGCTCAATACTTCGCAGGATGTGGCGAACGCGTGCCTGTGGCTGGCGAGCGACGAGGCGTTCGTGACGGGCGAGAATTTGCAGCCGAATGGCGGGCTGGCGCTGCGCGGCAATCCGCAGGAGCATGATATCGCGGCGGCGGTGGGCGCGGCGATGGCGAAATTGCAGGCGCAGTAAACACTCTTCGTCATTGCGAGCGAAGCGAAGCAATCCAGGGCGGTTTACGCAAGCTCTGGATTGCTTCGCTTCGCTCGCAATGACGACGCTTTATACCTCGTCGCTTACCCGATCTGTCGCTCGCGCCCTTCCCAATAGGGCGCGCGCAGTTCGCGGCGGAGGATCTTGCCCGACGGGTTGCGCGGCAGCGTGGCGATGAAGTCGACCGATTTGGGGCATTTATAGCCCGCGATCCGTGTCCGCGCCCAGGCGATGATCTCACCAGCATCGGCGCTCTGGCCTTCGCGCAGCACGACGCAGGCCTTCACCGCTTCGCCCCATTTGTCGTCGGGCACCCCGACGACCGCGACATCGGCGACCGCGGGGTGGCCGTAGATCGCATTCTCGACCTCGGCGGGATAGACATTCTCGCCGCCCGAGATGATCATGTCCTTCACCCGGTCGTGGAGATAGAAATAGCCTTCCTCGTCGGTGTAGCCGGCGTCGCCGGTGCGCAGCCAGCCGTCGCCGTCGATCGTCTCCGCGGTCGCTTCGGGCCGTCCCCAATATTCGCGCATATTCGCCTGCGTACGGATCGCGATCTCGCCGATTTCGCGCGGGGGCAGGGGATGGCCGGTGCCATCGATCACCCGCATCTCGACCCCGCGCAAAGGTTTGCCGACCGATCGCATCCGTTCGTTGCCCGCCGGGTCATGATCCTCGGGCGGCAGCGCCGCGATGGTGCCTGAGGTCTCGGTCATGCCGTACATCTGGACGAAGCCACACTGGAAGATGTCGATGCACTGGCGCAGCAGGTCGAGCGGGATCGGCGAGGCGCCATAGGCGATGTGGCGAAGGCGCGAGAAATCGACCTCGCGCGCCCGCGGCTGATTGACGATGATCTGCATCGCCGCGGGCACCATGAAGATTTTCGAGATGCCATAGGCCTCGATCAGGTCGAGTACGCCGCCGGGGTCGAACTCGCGCGTGATGACGCCCGTCGCACCGTTGGTCATCACGGTAATGCCATAGCCGGTGCCGCCGATGTGGAAGCAGGGCATGGCGACCAGCCCGACATCATCCTCGTCCCAGCGCTCCCAGTCGGCCTGCAGCGCAGGATCGCGGTCGAGCTTCGAGCTCAGCACCGACCCGTTGGTGAGCACCGCGCCCTTGGGCTTGCCGGTGGTGCCCGAGGTGTACATCTGAATTACGGCGTCGGTTTCGCCGCGCGTGATGACGGGGTCGGTGGCGGGGAAACTGTCGCGCCAGGCGCTGTAATCGCCTTCGCTCGCGATCACATGCTCGACGCCCGGGAAGGCGGCGCGGTTGGCGGCCACGAGATCGACGAATTCGGGACCGACGCACAAGATGCGCGCGCCGCAATTGTCGATGATCCACGCGATCTCGGGCACCGCGAGCCGCCAGTTGACCGGGGTCATCACCGCGCCGGCCTTGGCGACCGCCATCACCAGCTCGAAATAGTGGTCGCTGTTCTTGCCGAGATAGGCGACGCGGTCGTCGGGTTTCAGCCCGAGTGCGATCAGCCCGTTCGCGGCGCGATTGCTGTTCGCGTCGAATTCGGCGTAGGTCGTCGTGCGGCCTTCGAAATGGAACAGGATCTTGTCGGGGCGCTCATGCGCGTTCCGCCGCGCGACGTCCGCCACGCGTTCAAATGCTGCGACCTTCACGGGTCTTCTCTCCCTATGCTGCGCCGAGCGCCTGCCGATAGAGCATGGAGTCCGCCGCATAGAAATTGCAATGGAAACCCGACGGCACGCGGAACGGGACATGCACGCGCGCGACCGGGCCCGCCGCGATATCGAGCGCGTCGAAGATCGCGAGCTCGCTCGTCGCGGCGCCGGCGCGGTGGACGAGCGTCATCGCATAGCCGTCGGCTTCGCCCGCAGCGCCAATCTTCGGCGCGAAGATCAGTTCGCCGCACGCGGCGCCGTTGCCGAAGTGGTAAACATCCTCCTTGCCGCTGACCGTGTCGAAACGCAGCACGCCGTCCATACCCTCGGTGCGGCCATCGCGGCTGTTGAGGTTGATGTTTGCGAAGCTGTGGCGCGAGGCGCGCGTCATGAAGCGGTCGTCGGGGCGCGGGAACTGGATGTCGCGGTCGTTGAGCGTCTCTTCCTTGATCCACGTTCCGTTGCCATTGGTGCCGGGATCGATCGTCCAGCGGCGCAGGCTCTGCTGCGTGTCGCCATGCGTCTTTTTCACCCCCGTCTCGTCGGGGAAGAGCGCGGTGCCGTTGGCGGCGGCGACGTCGGCGATGATCTTGCCATCCTGTTCCCACACATTGAGTTCGTGGAACATGTGGCGCGGCTCATAGTCGAACCAGCGGAGGTCGCTCGCACTGCCTTCGCGCGGCATTACCCCGAATTTGGTCGGGCGGCCGTTGACCCAGGCGGTCATCGGTCCGCCCTTCATGAAACGGCCGAGGTCGGCGTCGATCGGAATGACCGGGAAAACGACCCAATTCTCGGTCAGGAAGAAGGTGTGCATCAACGCGTTGTGCGGCATGTCGATGATCTCGGCCTTGCGCACGCTGCCGTCGGCGGCGATCACGTCGTACCGCAGTTGCGGGGCGCCCATCGGGCCGTTGATCGCCATGCCGATATTGACCAACTCGCCGGTAAAATGGTCGATCTTGGGGTGGGCGGAGAAGGTGGTGGTGATCGTCCCGCCATAATGTTCCTCGCCCAACGTCTCGAGCGTGCGCGGGTCGAGTTCGACCGCCGGCGCCCCCTCCATCAGCGCGAGCAGCTTGCCGCCATGGACGATGATATTGGTATTTGCGGTGTTGTAGCGCTTGCCTTGTACCGACGGGTCGGCAGTCATCGGATTGCCGAACATCCCGAACAGGCGCTTGCCTGCCGCGCGCTCCAGCTCGAACTTCTCGGTGCGTACCCAGCGGTTGAGCATCGAGGCGCGGCCGTCGGCGATGTGGAAGGCATAGACCATGCCGTCGCCGTCGAACCAATGATACTCGCCCTCGCGCGTCGGATAGAGCGGCTCGGGCCCGTTGCGATAGAAGACGCCGACGAGGTCGGCGGGTATTTCGCCTTCGACGATCAGGTCGGGCGCGGTGCCTTCGAAGCGCACCGGCTGGTGATGGCCCGACAGATAGGGGTGGTCGAAAAAGGCCTGCGTCATTCTGATGCCTCCGCTCGTCGGTTCAATCCATCAAACAAGGGGCGGTGCAATGCGCCGCCCCTTGTGCTCTTCGGGCCCCCCTTTACGCCCCCGCCGTGCCCGTGGCGGGAGCGCCGGCCGTCAGAATTTGAAGCCCAGCTCCACGCCATAGGTCCGCGGTTGGACCGCGGCGCCGAAGGTGAAGAGGCCGGCCACCGGCAGGGTCGACGACAGACCCTTGTGGTTGGTGAGATTGCGCCCGAACAGCGCCAGGCTGACCTCGCGCCCTTCGCCGAGGAAATGCGTGTAGCCGAGCTGCGCCGACAGATTTTCGCGATCCTCGGTGAAGCAGCGATTGTCGTTGACGACATTGCCGGGGACGACCGGGCGGTTCGGCGCGATGCAGGTCACATATTTGCTCTGGTAGCGCAGCAGCGTCGACGCATCGATGCGGCCCGAACCCAGTTCCTTGCTGTAGTTGAGCCCCGCCGACCATTGATATTTGGGCGCGCGGCGCAGCGTCAGCGTCGACACATCGTCGGGCACACCATCGGCGGCGCTGCCCGGGGTCAGGCCGACGATGTCGTTGAAGAAGCTGTTATATTGCGCGTCGGTGTAGCTGAACGAGGCGTTGAAGCTGAATTCCTCGGACATCTGCGCGATGATTTCGGCCTCGAAGCCCTTGATATCGGCCGACGACGCGTTGCGCACCACCGTTTCCTGCGGGCTCGACGAACCCGGGGGCGACGGCTGCACCACCTCTTCCTGCTTGTTGTTGTACTTGGTGTAGTAGAAAGCGAGGTTGGTGCGCAGCGTGCGGTCGAGCCAGTCGGCCTTCAGCCCGACTTCATAGGCATCGACCGTTTCGGGCTGGTACGGCCCGAGCGAGGTCGGAGACGCCGCGCGGCCGTTGAAACCGCCCGAGCGGAAGCCGCGTGAGAAGGAGGCATAGACCATCTTCCCCGGCTCGATCGTATATTCGGCGTTGGCGCGCCAGGTGAACTTGCCGAAGCTGTCGCTGCCCGAGCAATTGGTCGCGGGCGAATAGACCGGCAGGACGACGCCCGGCGCGGGGCTGAAGGTACCGGTCACCGCGACGCACGACTGGCCATCGAAGGTCGGCTGGGTGATCCGGACGAGTGCGCCGATGCGGCCGTAGTTGTTGAAGATCGACTTCTTGTCGTCGGTGTAGCGCGCACCGAGCGACACCTTGAACTGGTCCGACAGGTTGATCTGTGCGTCGGCGAAGCCGGCGTAGGAGCGCGCGTCATGTTCGACATATTGGCGAAGGACCGCCGTCGAGCCTTGGCCCAGCACGACCCCGAAATTGGTCGACTGGTCGAGCGTGTAGCCGCTGTCGAAATAATAGCCGCCGACGAGCAGGTTCACCATGTCGAAGTCGGCGAGCAGCCGGAGCTCCTGGCTGAACTGGTGATACTTCTGGTCGCGCTTGGTCTCGAAGAAATTGACCGAGCTGGCGTCGAAATCCTGCGTCACCGATTCCTTGTTCTTGATATAGCCGGTGACCGACGACAGCGTCAGATTGTCGCTGAGCTCGATGTCGATATTGCCGGTGACGCTGTCGACGTCGTTGCGCACCGGCGTGTCGATGCTGCTGTAGGTCGTGTAAAGTCCGCGGTTCGGCTGGGTCGAACGGTTGCACTGCGCGACCGGCGAGAAGCCGGGGGCGCCGGGCGCGGCGCAGATGACGTCCCGACCCGTTTCGGACAGCGGCGCGACGATCGTCTCGCCGCGTTCGCGGCTGTGTTGATAGGTGATTTGCGCGCTGATCGCGTCGCTGGGGGTGATCAGCGCGGTAACGCCGCCGGTCAACGTTTCATAGCTGCCCTCGCGCTTGTTCTTGGTGACGTTGAAATAATAGCCGTCGGTCTTGTCGTAATAGCCGAAGGCCTTGAGCGCGATGAAGCCGCCGAGCGAACCGGTGTTGACGACCAGGCGGCCGCGCTTGGTATCGAAGTTGCCATAAGAAAACTGGCCGCGCACGCCGAAGTCCTCGGTCGGCTTGGTGCGCGTGACGTTGATCACGCCGCCGATCGTGTTGCGGCCGAACAAGGTGCCCTGCGGGCCGCGCAGCACTTCGAGCCGTTCGAGGTCGAAGCTGTCGAGAAGCTGGCCGGTGTTGGTGCCGATGAACACGCCGTCGACGACGACGCCTACCGCGGGGTCGAAGCTTTTCTCGATATCCTCGAAGCTGATGCCGCGGATCGAGATGGCGGCGGCGCTGGGACCCGCGCCGACCGAGTCGACGACGAGGCTGGGGACGCGGCCAGCGATATCGCGGATGTCGTCGATGGTCGCCGATTCCAGCGCGGTCTGGTCGAGCGCGGTCACCGCGATCGGGATCGACTGGACGCTCTCTTCGCGCTTCTGTGCGGTGACGACGATTTCGCGGAGTGCGCCGCTGTTTTCGTCTTCGACCGGGGCCTCCTGTGCGAAGGCCGGCGTGGCAATGGCTAGTGCGACAAGCGACACGGTCGCGTAGACGGCGGGCAGCATTCGGGCATGCGTGGTCATCGTCGATCCTCCCTCTCGTGCCGACGCATAGGCTCGCCGGTCACGTTAAGGGGAAGGTCTGCTTAATGATGGTTTTGAACAATCATCAAAAATATCAGGCGTGACGGAACGGCGGAAAAGCCCTTGAATCCGCGGGATTCTATTGCCGCTGCGTGGCGCCGCCGTCGACGAACAGGCCGTGTCCGGACATGAAACGCGCGTCGTCGCTGGCGAGGAAGGCGGCGACGTCGGCGATATCTTCGGGCTCACCCAGGCGGCCGAGCGAGGCCTTGTCGATCCAGCGCTGGCGGAACTCGGGCATCGCCGAAAAGGCGGGAGCGGTCATCGGCGTGGCAATCGCGCCGGGCTGGATGCAGTTGACGGTGATGCCATAAGCGCCGACCTCTGCCGCGATCGATTTGGTCATGCCGAGCACCGCGTGCTTCGATGCGCTATAGGCGGCCATGCCGGCCTCGCCGAAGCTCGACATCACCGACCCGATCAGGATGATGCGGCCGTGCGGCGAGCATTTGAGCAAGGGCAGCGCGTCGCGCATAAGCCGGAACACCGCGGTGACGTTGACCGCCATCATCCGGTCGAAGAATTCGTCGCTCGCGCCGTCGAGCATCTCCATCCCGGTGATGCCGGCGCAGGCGACGACTATGTCGAGCCCGCCCAGCCGCGCCTCGGCCTCGGCGACCAGCCTGGCGTTGCTCCCAGCTTCGGTCACGTCGGCGAGACTGTCGACATCGCCGGCGCGGTCCGTGGTGAGGACGCGCGCGCCGTCGGCGGCCAGCCGCTTGGCGGTGGCAAGTCCGATCCCTGAACCGGCGCCGGTGACGAGCGCGGCGCGGCCTTCGAGGCGCCCTGCCGTCACAGCGAACTGCCGCCGTCGATGCGGAACTCTGCGCCGGTCGCGAAGGACGATTCGTCGGACGCAAGGTAGAGGACGATCGAGGAAACCTCCTCGGGCCTGCCGAGCCGGCCGACGGGGTGCGTGGCGACGAAACCGGCGTAGAGCGCCTCGGGGTCGTCGACCTGCGCCATCACCTTGTCGATCATCGCGGTGTGGATCGCGCCGGGATGCACCGAGTTGCAACGGATGCCATAGCCCTTGGCGGCATAATGGAGCGCGACCGACTTGGTGAGGTGGGTGACCGCCGCCTTGGCCGCATTATAGCCGGCGAGGTCGGCCTGTGCCCGCACTCCGCACATCGATGACATGTTGATCACCGAACCGCCATGCTCCTTCATCTTCGGGATGACATGCTTGCAGCCGAGGAAGACCCCGTCGACGTCGACGGCGAATTCGTGGCGAAAGGCCGCGAGCGTCAGATCCTCGATAGACCCCATGGTGGTGATGCCGGCATTGTTGACGAGGATGTCGATGCGGTCGCAGGTGCCGAGCGCAGCGAGCCATTCGCCCTCGTTCGACACGTCGAGTTTCACGAAACGCTGGCCGAGTTCTGCGGCGAGCGCTTCGCCGGCGGCGACGTCGATGTCGGCAATCACGACGCTGGCGCCCTCGGCGACGAAGCGGCGGACGATGTCGAGACCGAGCCCGCCCGCACCGCCGGTGACGAACGCGACCTTGCCCGCGATGCGGCCTTGCCCTGCCATCCTGTCCTCCCTCTTTTGCCCCTGGCTATCATGCCGCCGTCGGCCCGCGAGCCTATTTATTGCGCTAGGTGCGGCCATGGAGGCGCGCTGTCAGGACAGGGACGAGGAGAGGCGCCATGGCGGAAAGCTGGGACTATATCGTCGTCGGGGCGGGGTCGGCGGGGTGCGTCGTTGCCGAGCAGCTGAGCGCCGACCCGCAAGTCCGCGTGCTGCTGCTCGAAGCCGGGGGCCGCAACGACAGCCGCTGGGTGGCAATCCCCAAGGGCGTCGCGAAACTGGTGACCAATCCCGACCATATATGGGCCTATGGCGTGTCGCAGTCGCGCGGCGACGGCGGCGCACCGGGCGAGGTGTGGATCCGCGGCAAGGGGCTGGGCGGATCGTCGGCGGTCAACGGCATGATCTGGAGCCGCGGCGAGCCCCCCGATTATGACGAATGGGAAAAGCTTGGCTGCACCGGCTGGAACGGCGCGGCGATGACCGAGGCATTCCGCAGCCTCGAGGACCATGGGCTGGGTGCGAGCGCGATGCGCGGGCAGGGCGGGCCGGTCGGGGTCGCACCCAAGATCCACAGCTATCCGCTCGCCGAAACGATGGTGCAGGCGGGGGTGGAGATGGGGTTGAAGGCGGTCGACGACCTCAACGCCAGCACATCCGACCGCGTCGGCTTTTACGCGCACAATGTCCGGCGCGGGCGGCGCGAGAGTGCGGCGACGACTTTTCTGGCTCGCGCCAGAAAACGGCCGAACCTTCGGATCGTCACCCATGCGATGGCCGAACAATTGCTGATAGAGGGCGGGCGCGTGATCGGAGTTGAGGCCAAGGTTGAGGGACGTCCTCAGCGCTTCGATTGTGCGGGTGAAGTGATCGTTTCCGGCGGTACGCTCGAAAGCCCATTGCTGCTCCAGCGGTCGGGCATCGGCCCCGCCGACGTGCTGCGCGCAGCCGGGGTCGAGCCGGTCTTCGATTCCCCCGATGTCGGCGGGCGATTGCGCGAGCATCTGGGGTTCAGCATGCCGCACCGGCTGACCCGCGACATCGGCAGCAATCGCAGCTTTTACGGGTTCGGGCTGGCGCGCGCGATGGCGCAATATCTGCTGACGCGCGGCGGCATCATGGCGACGGGGCCGTTCGAGGTCGGCGCCTTCCTGAACCTGACCAGCCGCGACGGACGGCCCGACCTGCAACTCTATCTCGGTGGCTACACCTTCGCGCTCGGCGACGACAAGCATCCGGTGCCGCTGAACAGCATCGACCGCAAGCCGGGCATGACCATCTATGGCCAGCTCCTGCGGCTGACGAGCGAGGGGAGCATAGCGATCACTGGGCGGGGCAGCGATGCGCCCGCCGACATCAAGCCCAATTGGTTATCGACGAAGGAGGATGAGCGCACCGCGATCGCCGCAGTCCATGCGATGCGGCGCTATATGGCGCAGCCGGCGCTCGCCGATCTGGTCGAAAGCGAACTCCTCCCTGGTGCCGCCGTGCAGAGCGACGCCGAAATCCTTGCTGCCTTCCGCCGCCTCGCGACCTGCGGGCTGCACGGGGTGGGCACCTGCCGCATGGGCAGCGACAATCGCGCGGTCACCGATGCGCGGCTGCGCGTCAACGGCGTTGGGGGGCTGCGCGTCGTCGATTGTTCGGTGATGCCATCGCCGGTGACGGGCAACACCAATGCGCCAGCGATGGCGCTGGCGCTGCGCGCGGCGGGGCTGATCCGCGAGGATCGGCGGCGCTTGCGCGCGGTCGCCTAGGCGGCCTTGCGTTCCTTGAGCCAGCCGATCCCGCGGCGCAGCAGGTCGTAGAAGACCGGCAGGTCCCAGGCGCAGCGGTCGACCGTCGGCCACCAGTCCATCATCGGTTGGAGGTCGTAATGGCCGCGGCAATGGCCGAGGGTCAGATACAGCACCGCGCCCGCGCCATGTTGCTTGATGTAGAAGACCGGATAGGTGCCCGGCGCATCCTCGGCCTCGACGAAGCCGGTACCCGGCCCTGTGCATTCGGTGTCGAGAAGGACATGCAGGTCGCCATGGGTTTCGAGGTGATAAAGCTCGTCGGTGGTCTCGAACGGCTCGATGCCCCTGGTGAGCTGATGGTCGGGGTCGACGACGCGGACGGTATAGGGCTCGATCGCCGGATGGGTGATGAACTGCGAGCCCAGGAGGTCCATCATCAGCGGCGCCCAGCGCGGTGCGTCCCACAGGCCGGTGTCGAGCAGCCGGAGGATCGAATTGGTGCCGTGGAGCGCGTACCAGCGCCCGCCTTTCGCCAGCCAGTCGCGCAGCGCCTCCTGCGCCGGCAGCGACGGGGTAACGTCGCAGGTATAGGTGATGAGGATGTCGGCGTCCCTGATCGCGTCGATATTGTCGTAATTCTCGAACACCCGCGTGCGCACGCGCTCGTCCTCGGCGAGCAGCTTCAATAGCTCGAGCCGCGCGAAGTCCATGTCGTGCCAGACGCCGCCGCAGATCAGTACGCAATCGATGCGGGGCGGATGCTCGCTGTCGTTCATCGTCGGTCCTCTCCTCACGCTTATAGTGCTATCATGCGGGTGCGATCCCGCCGCGTCACCTTGCTGTATTGATAGGTTCCCGTTCGCGGCGAAACTGGCAAGAGGGCAGGCGAGAGGAGAGGCGCGATGCAGCAACGACTGCAAGGCAAGGTCGCTTTGGTCACCGGCGGAACGAGCGGGATCGGCGCGGCGGCGGTGGCGCGGCTGGCGGGCGAGGGCGCGCGGGTCGTCTTTACCGGCTCGAACGCTGAGGCGGCCGCGAAGATTGCGGACGAAACCGGCGCCGTCTTTCGCACCCACCGCGTCGAGGATGCCGACGCCTGGCCTGCGCTCATCGCCGAGATCGAGGCCGAATATGGCCGACTCGACATCGCCTTTGCCAATGCGGGGACCGAAGCGGGCGACGCGAGCGTCGAGGATATCGATATCGACGCCTGGAACCATATCGTCGGGGTGAACCAGACCGGCGTCATGCTGACCGTCCAGCATGCGATCCGCGCAATGGCGAAAAATCCCGATGGGCCAGCCGGGTCGATCATCGTCAACTCGTCGATGAACGCGCACCGCGCGATGGGCAATTATGCGGCCTATTCGGTGACCAAGGCGGCGGTGGTCGCGCTGGTCAAATCGGCGGCGATCCACTGCGCGGGCAAGGGGTACAGGATCCGCGTCAACGCGGTGCTGCCCGGCGTGGTCGAAACCGACATGATCCGCGGCGTCATCGACCGGTCGCCCGATCCCGCCGCGGCGCGCGCGGCGTTCGAGGGCATGGCGCCGATGAAGCGCATGGCACAGCTCGATGAAGTGAGCGCGCTGGTCGCCTTCCTTGCGAGCGACGAGGCGGCGTTCATATCGGGCGCCGACTATGTCATCGACGGCGCCACTACCGCCGGCATGATGGGCGTCTAGCCTCGATCGATCCCGTAAAGGCCGCGATGCTCGCGCGGTTCGCTGCGTTCATATTGCGGCGGCACCGCGATCGTCGCGCCGAGCGCGGCGGCGGCATGCCAGGGCCAGCGCGGATCGTATAGCGCGGCGCGCGCGATCGCGACCGCGTCGGCATCGCCGTTGGCGACGATCGCTTCGGCTTGATCGGCATCGGTGATCAGGCCGACCGCGATGACCGGCATCGAAACCGCGTCCTTCACCTGCCGCGCCAGCGGGACCTGATACCCTGGTGACAGCGCGATCGCCTGCGCCGGATGCAGTCCGCCGCTCGACACGTTGATCCCCGCGCAGCCGCGCGCTTCGAGCGTCCGGGCAAAAGCGACCGTCTCTTCGATCGTCCAGCCGCCATCGACCCAGTCGGTCCCCGATACGCGGACGGTGACCGCGCCGGGGAAGGCAGCGCGCACCGCGTCGAAGATTTCGAGCGGGAAGCGCATCCGGTTTTCGAGGCTGCCGCCATAGGCATCGTCGCGGTGGTTCGACAGCGGCGACAGGAATTGATGGAGCAGATAGCCGTGCGCGGCGTGGAGCTGCACCGCGTCGATGCCCAGACGCGCGGCGCGGGCGGCGGCGTCGGCGAAGGCTGAACGAATGCGGTCGAGTCCCGCCATATCCAATGCGGTTGGCGGGTTCTCGCTTTCGAGGAAGGGCAGTGCCGACGGAGCGACCGTCTGCCAGCCGTTCGGCGCGGCAGGAGCGATCTGGCCGCCGCCGTCCCAAGGCTTTGCCGTGCTCGCCTTGCGGCCGGCGTGGGCGAGCTGGATCGCGATGGGCATGTCCGACCACTGGCGTATTGCGGCCAGCACGCGCGCCATCGCCGCCTCGGTCGCGTCGTCGTAAAGGCCGACGTCGGCATAGGAAATGCGACCTTCGGGCGACACGGCGGTCGCCTCGATCGTCAGCGCGCCGGCGCCCGAGATCGCGAGCTGGCCGAGATGCATCAGATGCCAGTCGGTCATCCGCCCGTCCTCGGCCGAATATTGGCACATCGGCGCGATGACGATGCGGTTAGCGAGAGACAGCGGGCCTATCGCGATCGGCTCGAACAATTTGGGCATTGTCTTGTCTCCTGCAACCGGGCGGTCGATACGCCGGATGCAGCCGTTCCCGCAACTCGGGAAGCGCGGCAACTGCTCAATCATATAGCCGGGCAGACGCGCGGCGAAGATCAGGGCTCGAGCATGCTCAGGATCGCGACGAGCGCGAGGATGAAGCCCGCAGCGAGTCCTTCGAGCGTCAGGCTTCGGCGGATGGCGCCGGCCGACGCATCGCTCGCCGTGGCGGCGAAGGCGGGCGTCAGCCGCCATCGATTGAGCGCCGCCAGGCCGAGCATCAGGCCGAACAAGGCCAGCTTGGCGGCCAGCAAAATGCCATAGGGGGAGGCGAGCAACCGTCCGGATTGCGCGATGCCGACGATTATCTCGAGGTTGATCAGGCCGGTCGTGGCAATGACGATGACGCATATCGTCCCGACGCGTGCGAACTGGTCGAGGCTTCGCGCCGCCAGCGCGACCTTCGCCTGTCCCGCATCCCCTGCGGCCGGGCGCAAGAGGATGAGGAATGCGGCGATCGCGCCGATCCAGACGCCCGCGCCGATCAGGTGCAGGCCATCGGACAGGCGGTGGCCCGTTCCTGCCAGGCCCTCGCTCGCCGCGGCATGGCCCGCCCAGACGAGACTGGCGAGCGCGATGGCGCCCGCCACCGACACGACGGCGGCAGCTGCGAAGGGATAGCGATCGCGCTGGGTGGCCGCGACCGTCGCAAGCGCGAGCGCCAGCATCCGCACGACCCACGCCTTTCCGACATCGGTCTCGACCGCCATGGAGAGGAGCATGTCCGTATCGAGGTCGGTGATCGCGACCCCCTGCATGCTCGCCGTAAGTGCGAGCATGCCTGCAAGTGAAATGAGCAGCCCGGCGGTGCACAGCCATGGCTGGACCGCCGTCAGTTCGGCCGCGACGCGCGCCTCGCCGGGGTCGGCGCGGCGCAGCGCGTAGATCGGGAATGCCGACAGCCCCACGACCAGCATCAGGTCGGCGAAGAGCACGAACCTTATGCTGGCCATGAGAAGGTCGGACATGCCTATTTCACCGTGAAGCTGAATTCGCTGCCCATGCGGTGCGTGTCGGCGCCCGCCGCCGACCATTTGACCTTGTAGGTGCCGGGGACGAGCGCGCGCTTCGGGGTGAGCGTCATCGACTTGCCGTCCTTGCCCATCGCCGAGCCGATGGCGATCTTCATCGGCGGATGGTCGGCCATGCCCGGCATCCCGGTCATCACCAGTTCGGCCCTGACGGTCGAAGCGATCAGCTTTTCGCTGAATTTCAGCTGGATCGACGTGACCTTTGCGACTTTTGTGTTGGCGGCGGGGGTGGAGGCGACGAGTTTTGCGTGCGCGAGCGCGGCGGTCGGCGACAGCGCGAGCACGGCTGCGGCGACGGCGGCAAGGGGAGAGAGTGCAAGCTTGATCATAAAAGGCTCCAATCGGATGTTCGTGCTGCTAATACGCGGGGCGGTGTCATGGCCCTTACGAAAATCGGGGTGCGGCATCGGGAGAGGATGAGGGGTCGCGCGAGCCCACGCGTATGACTTGCTGAAAGGACCGGAGAGACGGCGATGGACGAAGAGTTTCGGAAACTTCATGCGGCGGCGCTCCCGTCGACGCTCGATGCGCTCGACGAGCGTGTCCTTGCCGCCCTTGCCGTTCGCAAGTCCGAAGCTTCGGCCGCCCGCCGCATGATGATGGTCGCGGCGCTCTTCTCGCTCGGCGGAGGCATGGTGGCCGGCAGCGTCTTTGTGCCGGATGCGGTTGCGGCAAGTCCGTTGACGCCGCTAATTCCGGACAGCCCGCTGGCACCCTCGACCCTGTTGGATGCCCGCTGATGACCGCGGCGCGCCGGGTGGCGATCCTTGGCTTCATCGCCTTTGTCGCGGCGCTTGTTGGCGTTTTCGTGGGCCGGCTGCTCGTCGATGCACCGAAGCAGAACGAGACCGAATTGCATGCGCTGCTGCACCGCGAACTGACGCTGTCGGACGCCCAGGAAAAACGCCTCCATGCGATCGAGGCTCAGTTCTCGGGGCGACGCGAGGCGCTCGAGCTGGAAATGCGGGCATCGAACATTCGCCTGGCGCAGGCGATCGAGGCCGAACATGGCTATGGCCCGCGCGTCACCAAGGCGATCGACGAGACGCATGAGGTGATGGGAGAATTGCAGAAGGAAACGCTGCGGCATCTGTTCGCGATGCGCAGCGTCCTCGATGCCGAGCAGGCCGCGATGTTCGACAAGGTTGTGGTCAAGGCGCTGACCGCCGACGCGAGGTGACTGCCGACCTGTCGCAATGTAGCGACCGCGAGCTCGCGGCGCTCGCGCTCGGCGGCCGGCAGGATGCGTATCGCGAGTTTTTGGCGCGTTACAAGGCCCCGATCTTCCGACTGATCCGCAGCAATATCGGCGACGAGGGCGAGGCGATGGACCTGACGCAGGAAAGCTTCGTCGCCGGATTCGCCGCGCTCGCGCGCTATGACGGCGATCGGCCGTTCCGCGTCTGGATGTCGCGTATCGCGCTCAACAAATGCCGCGACTGGGCGCGCCGCCGCGCCGTCCGCGCCTTCTTCACCCGCGCGCTGCCGCTCGAAACCGCCTATGACGTCGCGGGCGATCATCCGCCGATCGACGTCGAGGCGAGCGACCGGGCCGAACTGGCGCGGGTGCAGCGCGCAATCGTCGACCTGCCGGCCAATCTGCGCGAGGTGCTCGTGCTGCGCGGGGTCGAGGAGCTCAGCCAGGCGGAAACCGCCGCGATGCTGGGCGTCAGCGAAAAGGCCGTCGAAACGCGCCTCTATCGCGCGCGCACCAAGCTGCGCGCGATGCTGGGCGAATGAGGGGCCCCAGCGTCCGCCGCGTATCAACCAGAGGATTAACAGGAAGACATGAGGGTTATGCAGATCGATCGGCGGCGTTTCATCGGCGGAGCGGCAACTGGGGGGGCTGCGGCCGCGCTCGCTGCCTGGTTTCCTGCCTGGGCCCAGCCGGTATCCGCAGGCCTGAAGGCTCAGCTGCCGACCGTGTCGGGCGACGACATCACGCTGCGCATCGCGCGGCAGACGATGCGCGTCGACGGCAAGGTCAGCCGTGCGATCGGCATCAACGGGACGATTCCCGGCCCGCTCGTGCGCCTGAAGGAAGGCCAGCAGGCCCGGCTGACGGTGGTCAACGACCTCGACGAAGAAAGCTCGATCCACTGGCACGGGCTGATCCTGCCCTTTCACATGGACGGCGTCCCCGGTGTCAGCTTTCCGGGGATCAAGGCGCGGTCGACCTTCGTCTATGAATTCCCGGTCGTGCAGGCGGGGACCTATTGGTACCACAGCCATTCGGGGCTGCAGGAACAGATCGGCCATTATGGCCCGATCGTGATCGACCCGAAGGACGCCGACCCCATCGGCTATGACCGCGAGCATGTGATCGTGCTGTCGGACCATAGCCAGCTCTCGCCCGAGGCGATCTTTCGCAAGCTCAAGGTCAACCCCGGTCATTTCAACATGCAGCGCCAGACGCTCGGTGGGCTGCTCGCGGGCGAGGACCAGCCGCTCAAGGATCGCATCGAATGGGGGGCGATGCGGATGGACCCGACCGATGTCGCCGACGTCAATGGCTCGACCTATACCTTCCTCATCAACGGACATGGCCCGCGCGACAATTGGACCGCGCTGTTCGGCCCCGGCGAGCGGGTGCGGCTGCGCATCGTCAACGCCTCGGCGATGTCGATCTTCAACGTCCGCATTCCGGGCCTCGGCATGACGATCGTCCAGGCCGACGGGCTGAACGTCGTCCCGTTGCCGGTCGACGAATTCCAGATCGGCGTCGCCGAAACCTATGACGTGATCGTCACCCCGGCGGCGGACCGTGCGTACAGCTTCATCGCCGAGGTCAACGACCGGTCGGGCATGGCGCGCGCAACGCTGGCGCCGCGCGCGGGCATGGTCGCCGCGGTGCCGGCGCTCCGCAAGCGCCCGCTCGCGACGATGAAGGACATGGGCATGGGGGCGATGGACAGCGGCGCCGGCGGCGGCGACGCGGCCTGCGCGCCCGAGCATGCCGCTATGGGGCATTGCACGCCCGCCGACGCCGCGGCCGCAGGGGACCATGCCGCTATGGGGCATGGAGCGGGCGGGATGGAGCACAGCATGCGCGACTTTTCGGTCGCGCCGCAGGTCAAGCGCGACCCCAGCGTCCAGACGATCTCGCCGATGCCGGTCGACCGCATGGGCGAACCGGGGCAGGGGCTCGAGGACGTCGGGCACAAGGTGCTCACCTACCGCGACCTCGTCGCGCTTGAGCGCAATCCCGACGTGCGCGCGCCCAGCCGCTCGCTCGACATCCACCTGACGGGCAATATGGAGCGCTTCATGTGGTCGTTCGACGGCGTGAAGATGTCCGACCACCATGAGCCCATCCCCTTCATCGAGGGCGAGCGCGTGCGCGTGAACCTGATCAACGATTCGATGATGGTGCACCCGATCCACCTCCACGGCCATTTCTTCGAGCTGGTGACGGGGAAGGGCGACCGCGCGCCGCGCAAGCATACGGTGATCGTCCAGCCGGGCGGCATCGCGACCTTCGACTTCACCGCCGACGCGCTCGGCGACTGGGCCTTCCACTGCCACCTCCTCTATCACATGCATGCCGGGATGATGCGTGTGGTCAGCGTCCGCCCGAAGGGAGAGGCCGCATGACGCGCGCCGCGCTGCTGCTCGCCGGGCTTTCGGCTTTCGCCTTTGCTGTGCCCGCTGCGGCGCAATCGGGGCATGCGGGCCATGGCGGAACCCATCCCGCGCCGATGCCCATGCCGATGCCCGAGAAGCCCGCTTCCACCGGGGCCGGCGACCATGGGCAGATGGAGATGCCCGCCGAGGCGACGTGCGCGCCCGAGCATGCCGCCATGGGGCATTGCTCGCCCGCCGACGCGCCGCCCGACGCATCGGCCGACCCCGCTTGTCCGCCCGAACATGCCGCGATGGGCCATTGCACCCCGACGATTGCGCCGCGAACCGAGCCCATGCCATCGGGTGCGGTGGGGACCGACCTGCCGGCCGGCGACGCGCCCGCGCCGCCGCCGCCGGGCGACTGGTACGCCGACCGCCTCTATCCGAAGGCCGATATGGAGCATTCGCGCCACGCGATGATGCTCGAAAATGGTGCGCAGACGACGGCGTTCCTGAGCTTCAACCTCGCCGAATACCAGGCGCGCAAGGGCCGCGACGGCTATCGCTGGGACGCCGAGGGCTGGTACGGCGGCGACATCAACCGCGTGACGGTGAAGAGCGAGGGCGAAGGCAATTTCGGCGAGGCGATCGAAAGCGTCGAGACGCAATTGCTCTACAGTCGCGCGATCGACGCTTATTTCAACCTGCAGGCGGGGATCCGCCAGGATCTGGGGCACGGCCCCGACCGGACTTATGCGACCGTCGGTTTCGAAGGTCTCGCGCCCTATTGGTTCGAGGTGGAGGGCGCGCTCTTCCTGTCGAACAAGGGCGACGTCAGCGCCCGGATCGAGGGCTATTACGACCAGCGCATCACGCAAAAGCTGGTCCTGCAACCGATGGCGGAGTTCAACATCGCGGCGCAGGACGTGCCCGAGAGCGGCATCGGGTCGGGCCTCTCCGACATGGAACTGGGGCTTCGACTGCGCTACGAGATCGTCAAGGAATTCGCGCCCTATGTCGGGGTCGAGTGGGCCCGCAAGTTTGGCGATACCGCGCGCTTCGCGCGCGCCGCGGGCGAGGGCGCGAGCGGCGTGAGCTTCGTCATGGGCCTGAGGGCCTGGTTCTAGCCACACGACCGCAGCCAAGGGTTTCGGCGGCCGCGTCTCGATAATCGAAGCGCGGCCGTTTTGCTTTTGGCGCGACTCGCAAGCCGGTACAGGAGCGAAGGTAACGTCCGCCTGCGCGTCGCGCCGGGCCGTCGCCGCAAGAAAATTTCAAAAGTTCGACTTTGGACAGAAATTTCGTCCCGGAATGAGGGGTAGTGCATTTCGATGCGTATTTATTACGGCAATACATCTGCGGTAATTGCATTTAAGATATTGAAAAAACACATAATTTTCTATTGACCTGTATATACAATCGATGCTCTCTGGTG
>Ga0247823_10001186_pt1 | contig 21704 bp, 25 predicted proteins | sample 13C_PalmiticAcid_2_FD_192426 | JGI IMG/M metagenome (GOLD analysis project Ga0247823, IMG submission 192426) | Soil microbial communities from agricultural site in Penn Yan, New York, United States - 13C_PalmiticAcid_Day30 | ecosystem: Environmental > Terrestrial > Soil > Agricultural land... | reverse complement strand
GGCGCGGGGAGGGCGGTGACCTCCTCCCGCCGCGGCGGGCGCGTGGGATCTTGCGGCTCGTCATCGGCATAGCTGCGGGCGGGTGGCGGGCCGCTGCCCGCCGGGATGCATGCAGAAGCGAGCGGCAACAACGCCGCCACGATCACGCCCTGATACCAGGCCCCCCGGCCAACCATCACCTGCCCCCCGGCATTAACGAAATATATCAGTAACCATATCAAGGGATTCGCTGTGCGTCATGTCCAGATGTAGCGGCGTGACGGTGATGTAACCCATTTCGATCGCTTCGAGATCGGTGTTCGCGGCGGGCGTGTGGTCGATCCGGCCGAGACCGAACCAGTAATAGTCGAAACCACGCGGATCGGTGCGCTTCTCCAGCTTCATCCGGCCATAGTCGCGCAGGCCCTGGCTCACCCCCCTGATGCCCTTCACCTCCGCAGCCGGAACGGGCGGGAAGTTGACGTTCATCAGCGTGCGCGGCGCCCATTGCGCATCGAGCAGCGGGCGCAGGACGCGCTCGCCCCATTGCTCGGCTGCCTCGAAGCTCACGCGCTCGCCCGGCGCAGGGGCGGCGTAGCGCTGGCTGAGCGCGATCGACCGGATGCCGGCGAGCGCGCCCTCCATTGCGGCCGAGACGGTGCCCGAATAGCTGACGTCCTCGCCCAGATTGGCGCCACGGTTGACGCCGGAGAGGATGAGATCCGGTGGAGAATCCTTCATGATCTCGGCCAGCGCCATCATCACCGCATCGGTCGGCGTGCCGGTGACCGCGAAGCGGCGCTCGCCGAAGCGGCGCAGGCGCACCGGTTCGGTGATCGAGAGCGAGCGGCCCTTGCCCGACTGTTCCTCGAGCGGGGCGACAATGGTGATGTCGTCCGAAAGGGTGTGGGCAATGCGTTCGAGGACCTCGAGCCCCCGCGCGTGGACGCCATCGTCGTTGGTGAGGAGGATCTTCACGCCGCCGGTTCCAGCCGGTTGAGACCGCGCAGATAGGGCTTGAGCGCTTCGGGCACCGCGACCGAGCCGTCCTCCTGCTGATAGTTCTCCAGCACCGCGACGAGCGTGCGGCCGACTGCAAGGCCCGAGCCGTTGAGGGTGTGGACGAAGGCGGGCTTGCCGTCGGCGTTACGATAGCGCGCGTTCATGCGCCGCGCCTGGAAGTCGCCGCAGGTCGAGCAGGACGAGATCTCGCGATATCGGCCCTGTCCGGGCAGCCACACTTCGAGGTCGTAGGTGCGCGTGGCGGAAAAGCCCATGTCGCCCGCGCACAGCTTCATGCGGCGGAAGGGCAGGCCGAGCGCGGTGAGAATACCCTCGGCGCAGGCGGTCATCCGCTCATGCTCCGCTTCGGATTCCTCGGGAGTGACGATCGAGACCATCTCGACCTTGTCGAACTGGTGCTGGCGGATATAGCCGCGCGTGTCGCGGCCCGCGGCGCCGGCCTCCGACCGGAAGCAGGGCGTAAGCGCGGTGAAGCGCAGCGGCAGCGTGTCGGCGGACAGAATCTGCTCGCGCACGATGTTGGTGAGGCTGACTTCGGCGGTGGGGATCAGCCAGCGGCCATCAGTGGTCTGGAAGCTGTCCTCGGCGAACTTCGGAAGCTGGCCGGTGCCGAACATCGCGTCGGGGCGGACGAGGATCGGCGGGTTCACCTCCTCATAGCCATGCTCGCCGGTCAGCGTGTCGAGCATGAACTGGCCGAGCGCGCGGGCGAGCTTGGCGGCATGACCGCGGACCAGCGTAAAGCGGGCACCGGCGAGCTGCGCGCCGGTTTCGAAGTCCAGCCCAAGCGCGGGGCCGAATGCGTCATGCTCCTTCGGTTCGAAGGCGAAGACGGGCTGGGTGCCGATCGTGTGGACGAGCTGGTTGTCGTCCTCATCCGCACCGTCGGGGACGTCGGCGGCGGGGAGGTTGGGAATAGCGGAGAGGGCGGTCTTGAGCGCCTCATCCGCCTCGGTCTGACCGGTGGTGAGCCGTTCGAGCTCATCCTTGAGCGCGCCGACTTCGGCCATCAGCGCCTGGGCGCGATCCTCGTCCTTCGCCGCCTTGGCCTGGCCGACCTGCTTCGACAGATCGTTGCGGCGGGCCTGCACCTCCTGCTGGCGAGTGGTGAGTGCGCGGCGCGACTCGTCGAGCGCGATCAGGCCGGCGGCGAGCGGCTCGGCACCGCGGCGGACCAGCGCCGCGTCAAAGGCTTCGGGATTCTCGCGGATCAGGCGGATGTCATGCATGGGGCAGGGCTATGGCGGGGCGCGATGGCCTGCGCAACCCGGCGCGCGCGGCATGCGTTCACCTTCCGACACAAGAAGGAGAAGAACCATGCAGCTTCCGCACAAGGCCTTTGTCGTGGTGGCCGATGGCCGCAAGATGCTGTTCCTGCGCAACGAGGGCGATGCAGTGCATCCGAACCTGCAGCTCGAACGCAAGCGCGTGCAGGAGAACCCCTCAAACGGGGAGCACAAGACCGACGCACCGGGACGCAGCTTCTCGAGCGTCGGGCCGGGGCGGAGCGCCTATGAGGAAGCCGATTTTCACCAGATCGAGGAGGACCGGTTTGCCGCCGAGACGGCGGAGCTGCTGCGCAGACGCGCGCTCGACAATGATTTCGAGTCGCTGATCGTGGTGGCACCGCCGCGCACGCTGGGTGAGCTGCGCAAGAACTACCACAAGGAAGTCGAGAATCGACTGGCGGGCGAGATCGACAAGGATCTCACCCGCCATACGATAGCCGAAATCGAGCTGGCGCTGATCGCCGCCGAATAATCAGGCGGCCGCGTCGGCTTCCTTGGCCTTGCGGTTCTGGAAGCGCTTGCGCACTACCAGGGCCGCCGCGGCTGCGCCGAACAGCAGGACCATCGGCGGCGCGGGGACCGGATCGGGTCCGCCCGACGAGCCCGTGCTGCCGCTTGACGTGCTGGTCGAGGTCGAGGTGCTGGTCGACGAAGTGCTGCTCCACCCGCTCGACGTGCTCCAGCCGCTCGAGGTCGAGGACGAAACATCGCCCGACGAGCTGGCCGACGTGGAGGTCGAGGTCGAGACGTTGCCGCTCGACGAGGACGAGACGTCGCCCGAGGACGAGGCAGAGGTCGACGAACCGCCCGACGCCGAGCTGGTCGAAGACCCGCCGGTCGAGGAGGTGCTGGTGCTCGACACGCCGCCGGTCGAGGTCGAGGTGGACGAACCGCCCGAGCCACCCGAACCGCCCGAAGCCGATGAGGTCGAACCGCCCGAGGTGCTGGTCGAACCGCCGGACGAGGTGGACGAGATCACGATCCCGCCGCTGCCGCCCGAACCGCCCGAACCGCCGAAGAAGCCGCCCGCGAAGAAGCCGCCGCCAAAACCGCCGCCGAAGCCGCCGCCGCCGACCGCGGCTCCACCGCCGCCACCGCCACCGCCGCCGCCGATCGCCGGCATTTCGGCAAAGACCGGCGGGAGCGGAACGGGCGCGCCCTGCGGCGTCACCGTGATAACCTGGGGCTGGCACTGCGCCGTGGTGGTGACGGTGCGCCGCACGATCCGCTTGCGGACCGGGCGCTTCACGACACGCTTCGTAATGACGCGCTTCGCCGCAACGGGCTGTTTCGACATGTAAGACCGCTCAGCGCGGGATTCGGCGACATGCACCGCGCCGCCGCCGATCACGGCGCCGCCGCACGCACATGCGCACAATTTAGCCAAGGCCATCCGAACCGACATGATCGTTCTCTCTAATTTCCCCGGAGGCTGCGTGGATGCTGCGGACACAGCGCCTATGCAGGCTCATGCACAGAAAGTGCAGAACAAACCATTAAGTGCAACGCCGTTAACCATAAATCGACATCAACTTGAGTCGTTTTGTCTCCGGCGATGGCGTGGGCTGTGGTTAATGTGCCACAGCGAGACAACCATCATACCCGATCCGGTTATCGCTACCCGATGTGGTTAACAGGCGCCGCCGCACCCCATACGGTTCAGGCCCGTGCAATTTTCCACACATCAAGAACAGTTTGGCCCACAAATCTGTGGATTCGGACGCTTGTGGAGTAGCACGCACCTGCCTATAGCGCCGACGGGCAAAAGTCGGGTTTCGATCGGGGCAACCGCTGAAACCCGGTGTGGAGAGTGGCATGGCGACCGTTTACGAGCACCGCGACGAACCCGAAAAAGCGTCGCCGGCTGCGAATGATCTGCCGGACGGTTATCGGCCAAGCCCCGAAGAACCCTTCATGAATCCGCGGCAGCTGCAATATTTCCGCGAGAAGCTTCTGGCCTGGAAGGACGCGATCCATCGCGAGGCGGCGGGGACGCTGTCGCAGCTTCAGGTCGATTCGCTGCGCGAAGCCGATCTGACCGATCGCGCATCGAGCGAGACCGACTGGTCGATCGAGCTGCGCACCCGCGACCGGCAGCGCAAGCTGATCGCGAAGATCGATGCGGCACTGCGCCGGATCGACGATGGCGAATATGGCTATTGCGAAGTGACGGGCGAACCCATCAGCCTGGGCAGGCTGGAAGCGCGTCCGATCGCGACGATGACCGTCGAGGCGCAGGAGCGTCATGAGCGCAACGAGAAGGTTTCGCGCGACGAATAGCGCCGGATCGGACGTGGCTACTCATTTCGATTAACGCTTTGGATAGCGATTCCTGTTCTAATTCGCGCATGAAAGCGGATTTGCAGAACGGCTTATGGACCAGTTTCCGACCGATCCCCTGAACGCAAATTTGAGCGACGATCCGTCGCGCCAGCGCTCGGCGGCGCGTGACAGCCTGTTGCTGTCCGCGCAGCTGCGAGTCGAGGGCGAGGCGGAGGCGACGGTCCGTGTCCGGAACCTTTCGGCGGGCGGTCTGATGGCCGAATATGCGCAACCGGTCGACGTCGGAACGGCGGTCGAGGTGGACGTGCGCGGCGTGGGCTGGGTCGCTGGGCGGATCGCCTGGAAGGCGGAAGGCAGGGTGGGCATCGCGTTCGACCGCGAGATCGATCCGATGGCTGCACGCAAGCCGGTCGGAAACGGCACGCATACGCCCCGCTATGCCAAGGCAACCGAGGCGGCTCCTCGGCCCGCGCGCCCGCTCTTCAAACCCTGACTCGATTCTGGGATTTGTTCGCGCGCCTGCAGATGGCAGGGCTGCGCACGAATATGGCGCCACCCCGGCCGTTTAGCCAGGGTGACACCAAGCCACGCATCACATGTGCGTGATTTCTTCCTTCACCCTAAGTTTCTGGCGCTTCAGATCGGCGATGATCATCTGATCGGGCCTCGGCCGCTGCGACTCGGCGCTGATCTTGCGATCGAGAGTCGCGTGTTTGGCCGTAAGTGCCGAGAGATGCGCATTCTGCATGGAAGCTATCCTCCTGCTCGTGGGTTGCGAGGATCATGGAGTAAATCACGATTCGCAACGCTTGTCGCCCCTTGCGAATCGCTGCATCGACAGGGCAACGGCGTTATGCGGCGGGCTGATTCCCGTACTGTTTTCCGGGGGTGCGTAAACGGATGGAAGATACGGAGATTCTGCGCCGCCTCGAGCTGCTTCGGGTCGAGCATCGTGACCTCGATGCGGCGATCGCGGCACTGTCGGCCGCGAGCGCGCCCGACCAGCTTCAGGTGGCACGGCTCAAGAAGCGCAAATTGCGCCTGCGCGACGAGATCGCGATGCTCGAGGACGGGCTGATCCCCGATATCATCGCATGAGCCCCCACCGCGCATCGCTTTGGGACATGAGATCGCTTTGGGACATGGGATTGCGAAGATTGGCTATTTCGCTCCCTGATCCTTTGTGTCAGCGTCGCCGGTGATGAGCAGAGGCGACGCAACATCGCGGATTCACCGGCGGCTGATCGATTCGCTCTATACCGAGTCGATGGTGCTGGCGGATGAGGCGCGCGCCTATTTCGACGAGATGGGGCGGGACGAGCGCGACACGCTCGATGCGATGACGCGAGTGGTCTTTTCCTGCGAGTCGCTCAAGGTCACCACGCGGCTGATGCATGTGATCGCCTGGCTGCTGACCCAGCGCGCGGTCGATGCCGGCGAGCTTCCCATGGGCGACGCGATGGATCCGTCGCGGCGATTGGGTACGGCGCCGGAAACCGACGCGGCCTCGTTCGACGCGATGCCCCTTGCTGCACAGGGACTGATCGCGGCGAGCCAGGATCTCTACCGGCGCGTTGCGCGGATCGACGTCACCGAGAGCGAGGAAGCGCCGGTGCCGGTCAGCCCCGCACGGCGGATGCTCGACCGGCTCGCCCACGCTTTCTAGGGTTCAGGCGCTCCAGCCGCCCTGCGAAAGCCCGGCGACGCGCGCACGGGCTGCGCGATACTCGCTGTCGAGGCGGTCGACATAGTCGGCGACCGGCGTCACGGCATGGATGGCGCCGATGCCCTGGCCCGAACCCCAGATGTCGCGCCACGCCTTCGCCTTCGAATTGCCGCCCGAGCCGAAGTTCATCTTGCTCGGATCGCTCTCGGGCAGATTGTCGGGGTCGAGCCCGGCACCCTCGATCGAGGCGCGCAGATAGTTGCCGTGAACCCCGGTGAAGAGGCTGGTGTAGACGATGTCGGACGCCGTCCCCTCGACGATGCCGTTCTTGTAGCTGGCTTCGGCATTGGCCTCTGCCGTCGCGATGAAGGGCGATCCGATATAGGCGAGGTCGGCGCCCATCGCCTGCGCGGCGAGGATCGCACTGCCATTGGCGATCGAGCCGGAGAGAATGATCGGCCCGTCGAACCAGGCGCGGGTTTCCTGGACGAAGGCGAAGGGGCTGAGCTGGCCGGCATGGCCGCCCGCGCCGGTGCAGACGAGGATCAGCCCGTCGGCGCCTTTCTCGATCGCCTTGTGTGCGAACCTGTCGTTGATGACGTCGTGCAGCGTGATGCCGCCCCAGCTGTGCACGGCCTGGTTCAGCGCCTCCTGCGCGCCGAGCGAGGTGATGACGATCGGCACCTGCCATTTGCCGCAGGTGGCGAGATCGGCCTCGAGCCGGTCGTTCGAGCGATGGACGATCTGGTTGACCGCGAAGGGCGCGGCGGGCCGGCCCGGATTGTCACGGTTCCAGGCCGCCAGCTCCTCGGTAATCTGGTGGAGCCATTCGTCGAGCTGGCTCTGCGGCCGCGCGTTCAGCGCCGGGAAGGAGCCGACGATCCCGGCCTTGCACTGGGCGATGACCAGTTCCGGGCTGGAGACGATGAAGAGCGGCGACCCGATAACGGGCAGGCGCAGGCGATCGAACAGAGCGGGTAGAGCCATTTGCGTTTCATACCCGAACTGAATTTCCTGTCCAGCGGGCGCGGGAAGAAGGGGATAGGTTCCATACCCGATCTTTGAAACGGCTAGTCGATGCGGGTCAGGCCTGTGCTGAAGCGGCGCTGGCGATCGGCATAGCTGTGCGCGGAAATGAGCAAAGCGGCGCGCGCCGTAGCGTCAAGCTCCCGCACCGCCCGCGCAGGGCTGCCGACGATCAGGCTACCTGGCGGGAATTCCTTGCCTTCGGTCACCAGCGCGCCGGCGCCGATCAGGCAATCGTCGCCGATCACGGCGCGGTTGAGGACGATCGCGCCCATGCCGACAAGGACGCGATTCCCCAGCGTGCAACCGTGCAGGATCGCATGGTGGCCGACCGTGCAATCGGCGCCGATGGTCAGGGGGACACCGGGGTCGGAATGGAGCATCGCGCCTTCCTGCACGTTGCTGCGTTCGCCGACGATGATCGGGGTGTTATCCGCGCGGATCACTGCGCCGAACCACAGGCTCGCCCCGTCTGCCAGCCGCGCGTCACCGATCACGTCGGCGCTGGGCGCGACCCAGGCACCGGGATGGATCGACGGCGCCATGCCTTCGAACGCGTACAGGGCCATCACCGCTTCTCCTCATCCCAGGGAATTTTTTCGCGGGCGGAACGTCCCGCCGTTTCAACCGTATATCCGCATGACTCGGCACTGCCGAGCCGGATTGCAGGAGACGGCAGATGATAAATCTCATCGTACTTCTCGTCGTAGGCGGTGTGCTGGGCTGGCTGGCCAGCATGGTGATGCGCACCGATGCCCAGCAGGGTATTTTCCTGAACGTCGTGGTGGGGATCGTGGGCGCAGTGCTTGCGGGCCTGATCATCACACCGCTGATCGGCGGCGCGACGATCACACAAGAGTTCAGCCTGACTTCGCTGCTGGTCTCGTTCCTCGGCGCAGTCGTTCTGCTCGGAATCGTGAACCTGGTGCGGCGCGGTTCCGTGCGCTGACCCGGGCAACCTTCCCAAGCACCTGGGCGGCCTCGGCCGCCCTTTCTTTTTGTCCGGTTCTCTTGTGCGTCAGCGAAGAGCGAGGTGCGCGAGTTCGGGGACGTCCATTCCCAGCGCCAGCGCCAGCGCGACGGCGCCAAGCAGCACCGCGAGCGTCGAGGACATCGAGAACAGGCCCCAGCCGACCGCGGTCACCATGCTCGGATTGGGGCGTTCAAGGCGGCGATTCTGCTCGACGGACATGAGGACGAAGGCCGTCAGCAACCCGTACAGGAAAACCGTGAATTCGATCATTGCGCCGACCCGCCCCGAAATGCGACGCCAAACTAAAGGGGAAAGGTTAACGCTTCAATTTCAGCTCGTCGCAACTTTGCTGCGTTGCAGCGCGGTTTCACTGCTTGCAACTCAAGTTGAAACCCGATTCGGCTTTGCTTGACCGCCACCGGATCGCACGCCTATCGCGCACGCAAACGCACACAGGAGAGAATCGCCGCGATGAAGAAGCTCTATCCCAGTGCCGAGGCCGCGCTCGAAGGCCTGCTTCACGATGGCATGACGATCTGCGCGGGCGGGTTCGGGCTGTGCGGCATCCCCGAGCGGTTGATCGACGCCATCCAGGCGTCGGGCGTCAAGGATCTGACCATCGCGTCGAACAATGCCGGGATCGACAATGAGGGCCTGGGCAAGCTGCTGCGCAGCCGCCAGGTGAAGAAGATGATCTCCTCCTATGTCGGCGAGAACAAGGAGTTTGAGCGGCAGTATCTGGCGGGCGAACTGGAAGTGGAATTCTGCCCGCAGGGCACGCTTGCCGAGCGCTGCCGCGCAGGCGGGGCAGGGATCCCCGGCTTCTATACCAAGACCGGCGTCGGCACGAAGGTAGCCGAGGGCAAGGAGACCAAGGTCTTCGATGGCCAGGAATATATCCTGGAGCGCGGCATCCGCGCCGATCTCGCGATCATCAAGGGCTGGAAGGCGGACGAGGCAGGGAATTTGATCTTCCGCAAGACCGCGCGCAACTTCAACCAGCCGATGGCGACTGCCGCGAACATCTGCGTCGCCGAGGTCGAGGAAGTGGTGCCCGTGGGCAGCCTCGACCCCGACGCGATCCACCTGCCCGGTATCTATGTGAAGCGGATGATCGTCGGCGCGCCCTACGACAAGAAGATCGAGTTCCGGACGACGCGGGCACGGCCAGAAGGCGTCGGCGCGGCGTGAACCGGTTGCGCGCCGCGGTCGCGCTGACGCTGTTGCCGGTGATGGCAGGCGGCTGCGTGGTGGCGGCGATTCCGATCGCGGCGGGTGGACTGATCGCGCGCGACCAGCTCCCCGGCCGCGACAAGGCCCGTCGAAACAAGAAGGCGGATCCGGAACGGAAAGCGGCGATCCCGGCTCCGGTGCTGTCGAAACCCGAAGCCGGGCAGGTCGCGATCACGGCGATCGACGGACGAGCGGTGATCCCGACCGGGTTGCGGGCATTGCCGCCGCCCGGCGGTGCGGGGGAAGCGGCGGCATACAGCCTGCAGGCTTATCAGGCATTGTGGAACCACCTCGCCATGCAGGCGGAGCGCCGCCGTAAGGGCGAACCACTGCAGTCGGTGGTGCTGGCGCCGGGGACCACGCTCGATGCGCCGGGCTATGCGGCCTGCGGCAGCAAGCCGCTCGCCGTCGTGTTCGACCTGGACGAGAGCGCCGACAAGGCAGTCGACCCCGATGCGCCCTGGCGGCGCTGGAAGGGCGACGGCAGCGACGCGGTCCTGGCGACGCCGGGTGCGGTCGAAGGGGTCGATGCCGCGCGGCGTGAGGGTATCGCGGTGATCTTTACCACGCGGCGCTCGCCCGAAAGCGCGCCGGGCGTCACGGGGTTGCTCGACCAGCTGGGCTTTGGCCGGTTCGAGCCCGGTCGCACGCTGATCCTGGCCGGCGGGGCGGACGCGGCGAAGGGCGACGAGCAGGTGCGCCAGGTGATTGCCGCTGGCTATTGCGTGGTCGCGCTGGTCGGCGACTCACTAACCGATTTCAGCAGCCTGTTCGAAGCGGCGAGCGACGCGGGCAAGCGCCGGGCTGCGGCGACCGAAACCATGGTCGCGCCGCTGTGGGGGGCGGGCTGGTTCATCCTGCCCAACCCCGTGCGCAGCGTCGCGGCACCCCAAAACCAGTGATTTCCGACGGAGAGACATGATGCCCTGGACTCGTGATGAAATGGCCGCCCGCGCGGCGAAGGAACTGCGCGACGGCTTCTACGTGAATCTGGGCATCGGCATCCCGACCTTGGTCGCCAACCATATCCCGGAAGGGGTCGAGGTGACGCTCCAGTCGGAGAACGGGATGCTGGGCATCGGCCCGTTCCCCTATGAGGGCGAGGAGGATCCTGACCTGATCAACGCTGGCAAGCAGACGATCAGCGAACTGCCCCAGTCGGTCTATTTCAGCAGCGCCGACAGCTTTGCGATGATCCGCGGCGGGCATATCGACCTCACCGTGCTGGGCGCGATGGAAGTCGCACAGAATGGCGACATCGCCAACTGGATGATCCCGGGCAAGATGATCAAGGGCATGGGCGGCGCGATGGATCTGGTCGCCGGCGTCAAGAAGATCATCGTGGTGATGGAGCATAACGCCAAGGACGGCAGCCCCAAATTCATCCCCGACTGCACGCTGCCGCTCACCGGCAAGAATGTGGTCGACATGATCATCACCGACCTGGCGGTGTTCCAGCGCGCCGATCACGGCTCGCCTTTCCGCCTGATCGAGCTGGCTCCCGGCGTGACCGAAGAGGAGGTCGCCGCGAAGACCACGGCGAACTATGAGGTCGCGCTGGCGACCGTCTGAGCGATCCCAGGCCCGCATCGGATCGTTGGATCCGATGCGGCGCCGAGGCTCTCGGACGAAGGACGGCCTCAGGCCGCCTTCCGCCGCTCCGCCATCTCCTCGTTGAGCATTTCGGCCAGCAGGAACGCAAGTTCGAGGCTCTGGCCCGCGTTGAGGCGCGGATCGCAATGGGTGTGGTAGCGATCGGCCAGATCGTGCTCGCTGACGTCGATCATGCCGCCGGTGCATTCGGTGACATTCTGGCCGGTCATCTCGGCATGGATGCCGCCGGCATAGGTGCCCTCCGCGCGATGCACCGCGAAGAAGCCGCGCACCTCCGCCAGGATGCGCTCGAACGGGCGCGTCTTGTAGCCGTTCGCCGCCTTGACGACGTTGCCGTGCATCGGGTCGCAGCTCCACACCACCGGATGCCCCTCGCGTTTCACCGCGCGGACGAGCTTGGGCAAGCCATCCTCGATCTTGTCGTGACCGTAGCGCGTGATGAGCGTGAGGCGGCCCGGGGTGCGCGCGGGGTTGAGCGTGTCGAGCAGGCGCAGCAACGCGTCCGGCTCGAGGCTGGGACCGCACTTCATCCCGATCGGATTGCCGATGCCGCGCAGGAACTCGACATGTGCGGAGCCGTCGAACCGGGTGCGGTCGCCGATCCACAGCATGTGGGCGCTGGTGTCGTACCAGTCACCGGTCAGCGAATCCTGCCGGGTCAGCGCCTGCTCATAGGGGAGCAACAGCGCCTCATGGCTGGTGTAGAAATCGGTGCCCTTGAGCTGGGGGACGCTGTCGGCATCGATGCCACAGGCCTGCATGAAGTCCAGCGCCTCGCCGATCCGGTCGGCGACGTCGGCGAACTTGGCGCTCCACGGGCTCTTGCCCATGAAGTCGAGGGTCCATTTGTGGACCTGATGCAGGTTCGCATAGCCGCCGCTGGCGAAGGCGCGCAGCAGGTTTAGCGTCGCGGCCGACTGGCTGTAGCCCTGGATCATCCGCTGCGGATCGGGGATGCGGCTTTCGGGCGTGAAGGCGATGTCGTTGACATTGTCGCCGCGGTAGCTGGGCAGCTCGACGCCATCGATCGTCTCGGTATCGGCCGAGCGCGGCTTGGCGAACTGGCCTGCCATGCGGCCGACCTTCACCGTCGGCAGCTTGGACGCGAAGGTCAGTACCACCGCCATCTGGAGGATGACGCGGAAGGTGTCGCGGATGTTGTTGGGGTGGAACTCGGCGAAGCTTTCGGCGCAGTCGCCGCCCTGAAGCAGGAAGGCCTCGCCGCGTGCGACCTTGGCCAGCTCCTGCGTCAGCGCGCGCGCCTCACCCGCGAAGACGAGCGGCGGGAAGCTCGAAAGCTGGGTGGTCGCAGCATCGAGCGCAGCGGTGTCGGGGTAAATCGGGAGCTGACGCGCCTCCGCCGATTTCCAGCTGTCGGGGGTCCATCCCATGGCCTGCTCCAGATTGCGGACATGGACGTACCAGTCCTGATGATGCGCGATGCCGTTGGCGGCGATCTGGTTGAGCACGGCAGGCGAGGCGCGCTTGCCGTCCTCTTCCCAGCCCTGAACGGTCGAGCCGGGCGTGTCGAACCATGCGCCGAAAGCGGCGCGAGACAGGGAGCGTTCCTCGCGGAAGCGGCGAATTTTCGAACCAGCTAGAGTCGTCATAGTGCGAGCGCCTTACCCCTGCCGGGTAAATGGGTGCAAGCGATAAATTCACCCATGCGGGGTAAATCGACTTTCGCTCGCGGGCGGCGCACGGATCGGCTAGATCGGCGCAATGGAAGCAGCTCAGGTCCGGGCAGCGGTTGGCGACATGCCGGCATTGCTGCGCGCGGTGGTGGTCGAGCGGTTCGCGACCTCCGACCTGGCCTATCACAATGCGACGCATATCGCGCACATGCTGGACGGGCTGGAGCGCTGGTTTGCGGCTGAACTGGCGCCGCGTGACGCGCGAATCCTGCGCTACGCGATCTGGCTGCACGACCTGTTCTACGACGTCGAAGCGCCGGACAATGAGCGGCGCAGCGCGGATATCGGGCTGGCGTTGCTGCGCTGGCCCGATGACGAGCGGCGCGAGCTTGAGGCGTGCATCATGGCGACCAAGGGGCATGCGCCGGAAGACGGCCTGCCGGCGCTGATGGTCGATCTGGATCTGGCCATCCTTTCCGAGGAGCGTGAACGCTATCGCCGCTACGCGCTCGCCATCCGGGACGAGTATCGGCGTTTTCCCGATGCGGCCTATCGCGCGGGGCGGATCCGCGTGCTGACCGCGTTGAAGGAGGCGCCTTTGCTGGCGCGGCTGTCGCAGGCCATGGGCCTTTCCGAAACGGCCCTTGAGGATCGGGCGCGCGCCAACATGGCATGGGAGATCGAGCGGCTGTCGAGCGGGGCCGCTACGGTCGAGATCGCGCTGGAACAATGATGCGGGGCGACCGGCCTTAATCCTGCCGTTCAGCGTTCCTACATCCGCAGTGCCGGAAGCCGGCGGGTGAAGGAAGGTGCGTGATGATCCGGATGCTGATGCTGGCGGCGCTTGCCGCGACCCCTGTGCTGGCGCAGGAGGCGGAGGACGATAACGCACCGCCGCAGCGCGTGCGCAGTGTCCTGCTGTATGGCGACGATCAATGCCCCAAGGCCGCAAGCGAGGACGAAGTCGTCATCTGCTCCAAGGTCGGCGAATCACCCTATCGCATCCCCAAATCGCTGCGGAAGAGCGAGCCGACGCCCGCCAGCACGAGCTGGACGCGCCGCGCCGAACTGGTCGACGAAGTGAACCGCCAGGTGCTGCCCGGAAGCTGCTCCCCGATCGGCAGCTATGGCCATACCGGCTGCACCATCCAGATGCTGCAGAACTGGCGCGCCGAACGTGCCGCGCAAAAGGCCGAGCAGGCCGCGATCCCGGGCGGGGAAGAGTAATCTACTGCCCGAAGCCAGGTTCGCTGGCGCGCGCGACGGCTTCGCGGGCGGCGGCGAACAGGGCGCCGGCCTTGGCCTCGCACTCGCGCTGCTCATAGACCGCGTCGCTGTCGGCGACGATACCCGCACCGGCGGTGACGTGCATCGTCCCGTCCTTCAAGATCGCGGTCCGCAGCACGATGCAGCTATCCATCGACCCGTCGGGCGAGAAATAGCCGACACCGCCCGCATAGGGGCCACGCTGCTCGCGCTCCAGCTCGGCGATGATCTCGCACGCGCGGACCTTGGGCGCGCCGCTGACCGTACCGGCCGGGAAGCCGGCGAACAGCGCGTCGAGCGCGTCGGCGTCGGGGCGAAGCTTGCCCACCACATTCGACACGATGTGCATGACGTGGCTGTAGAATTCGACCGTGTAGCTGTCGGTGACCCTGACCGTGCCGGCCTGTGCGACGCGGCCGGTATCGTTGCGGCCAAGGTCGAGCAGCATGAGGTGCTCGGCGCGTTCCTTGGGATCGGCGAGCAGGCTGGCCCGGTTGGCTTCATCTTCCTCGCGCGACTTTCCACGAGGACGCGTGCCGGCGATCGGACGGATCGTCACCTCGTCATCGCGGACGCGGACGAGGATTTCGGGGCTTGAGCCGGTGAGCGCGAAGCCGGGCAGGTCGAGGAAATAGAGGAAGGGCGAGGGGTTCACCCGGCGCAGCGCGCGGTACAGCTCGATCGGCGGGAGCGCGAAGGGCGCGGTGAAACGCTGCGCAAGCACCACCTGGAAGATGTCGCCCGCGGTGATGTATTCCTTCGCCCGCGCCACCATCGCGGCATAGTCACCGTCGGCAAGGACGGGCTGGGCGGCGATCTCGACGGGGTCCGCAGCGACCTTGGGCGGCAGCGGAGCGGATGCGAGGCGTGCTGCGGTGGCGTCGATCCGCTCGGCCGCTTCAGCGAGCTGCGCTTCGGAATCGCGGCTGGAGCCGGGCCATACGGGCGCGACGAGGAAGAGCGAATCCGCCAGCCGATCGAAGATCAGGATCACCGTCGGCCGCACGAAGATCATGTCGGGCAGGCCAAGCGCGTCTTCGGCGGCGCGAGGCAGCGTTTCGACCAGCCCGATCGTCTCATAGCCGAAATAGCCGACCAGACAGGCGAGCGCGCGCGGGAGCTCGGCAGGGACATCCATCCGGCAGCTCTGGACGAGCGTACGCAGGGCCTCGAGCGTCGGCTGACCGGCGGGCGCGAAGGCGCCGCGATCGGTGAGCCAGCTGGCGTTGATCTCCGCCTGTTGCCCATGGGCACGGAAGACGAGGTCCGGGGCGAGGCCGATCAGGCTGTGGCGACCGCGGACGGCGCCGCCCTCGACCGATTCCAGCAGGAAATCGCCGCGCCCGGGCTCGATCAGCTTGAGGGCAGCCGATACCGGCGTGTCGGTATCGGCGAGCTGCCGCCGCCACACGAGCGCAGGACGACCCTGCGCAAGCGCCGCGCGAGCAGCATCAAGGCCCTCGACCTTCCCCTCAACTCCGGTCGTCATTGCGATCAGTTGCCGCCGGTCGACTGGCCGCCAAGCTGCGCCTTGATCCGCGCGATCGCGGCCTCGTCGCGCTTGACCCCGATCGACTTGCGTGCGGCAGCGACGAACTGTTCGAGATACTCGGCGCCGATCACCTGCGTCAGGCCGCCACGCGTCTGGGCGATCAGCGACTTGTCGTTGCGCGCATCGCCGGGCGTGATCTCGTCCAGCCAGACAACCCAATAGCCGCCGCCATTGGGGGCTTCGGTCATCTTGGCCTTCTTGGCGGCCATGCTGAACATCAGGCGTACGGGCGGCGGAATCTGCATTCCGGCCTGGGCAAGCTGACCGCGCACGGCGTCGAGCGGCTGGAGCGCGGGCAAAGTGAGGCCCGTCTTCTTCATGGCGTCGGCGATCGGCGTTCCCTTGCCGACGTCCGCGAGGATCGCCGTGGCGGCCTTGCGCGCAGCCTGAAGCTGGCGATCACGGATGAAGCCGGCGGCGACCGCTTCGCGGATTTCCGCGAGCGGGCGCGGGGCGGCGGCGATCACACGCTCCGGCTTGACCAGCGCGAAGCTGCCGTCCTGATCGATCGGGACGATCTGCGCATCGTCGCCGGTTTCCATCGCGAAGCCGGCCTTTGCGATCTGTGCGATCACCGGATCGGGCGGAGTCGGCGTTGCGGCTTCGGCCGCTTCCTGGGTGCGGCCGTCGCCGAAGATGGCAGGCGTGGTCTCTGCCTTGAGCTTGGCATCGGCAACCGCCTCATCGAACGTGGCGTTGCCGGCGACCGCGGTATCGATCTGACCGCGCAGGTTGGTCAGCGCCTCGACCTCCTTGCGCTGGGTGATCGCGGTGGCGAGTTCGGCGCGGACCTGGTCGAGGGTCTTGCCGGCAACCTGCTCGATCTTCTCGACGCGCACGATGTGCCAGCCGAGCGGCGAGCGCAGCGGGCCAACGACGCCGCCCTGCGCAGCGGCAAAGGCGGCATTGGCGATCTCCGGGCTGCTCGCGCGGGCGAAGCTTTCCTTCTCCGCATTGTCGACGGTCGAGGGCTGGAGGCCCGCGCCCTGCGCCGCGGCGGCGAGGGTCGCGCCGCCCTTGATCTTCGCGGCGAGCGTGTTGGCGGTGTTCTGATCCGCGACGATCACCTGGGCGAGCGTGCGCTTGGTGCTGGCCGCATATTGGGCGGCGTTCTGCTTATAGGCTGCGGCGATCTCCGCCTCGGTCGCCTTGGCGCCTTCCGCGAACTGGGCGGGGCGGACCAGCGCGTAGCGGATCACGCGACGCTCAGGCATCGTGTAGCGGGTGCGGTTGCGGTTGTAGAAGGCAGTCAGCTCGGCGTCGGTGGGCGGAGCGCCCTGGGTGATCGCGCTGACCGGGACATAGCCGACCGAACCCTTGCGGCGCTCCAGCAGCTGTGAGGCATAGGGCAAAGCGAGTTCGGTGGGGACATAGGTGGCGCCGCGGACGACGCCTACGGTCGGGCCGGCGACCCACTGGGCAAGCGTGCCCTGGCGGATATCGTCGCGGATCTGATCCGCGGTGATGCCCTCACGCGCCAGGATCTGTTCGAAATTGCGCTGGCTGAACTTGCCGGTCAGCGGATCGGCAAAGGCGGGAGCCGACGCGATCTCGCCGTCGATCGCGGCCTTGGACACGGCCATGCTGTGATCGCGGGCATATTCTTCCAGCACCATGCCGTTGACCATGTCGTCCAGCACCTGTTCGAACCCGCCCATCGCCACGAACTGGGTCATGTCGAGCGCAGGCTGCTGCTGGCGCGCGCGTTCGAGCGCATTCTTGAGCCGCTGCTGCAGTTCCTGCTCGGTGACCTTCTGGCTGCCGACCTGAACCAGCGCGCCGCCCGAAGGCCCGCCGCCGCCGGAAAGATTGGTGATGTCGCCCAGCGCGAAGGCGACCGCGATCACCACGAGCAGCAGAAGAGCGATGATCTTGCCCGCGGTCGAGAACAGGATGCGGCGGAGGAAGGTGAGCATGGAGACCCGATCAAAAGTGAAGGATGGTGCTTTAGGGGGGCGATGCGCCGCCATCAAGCTTGTGAAGCGTGTGGGGCACGCTTAGGGGCTTTGTCCGAAAATGGACAAACGGGAGCATGGGATGCGGCGCAAGCTGGTGGCGGGGAACTGGAAGATGCATGGCCTGATCGCCGCGTTGCCCGAGATCGAGGCGATCGCACAGGCCGCGGCGGTGACGCCGGGCGTCGACGTCGCGCTGTGCGTCCCCGCGACGCTGATCGCCCCCGCAGTGACGGTCGCGGCGACGATGCCGATCGGCGGGCAGGATTGCCACGCGGCCGACCAGGGTGCGCACACCGGCTGCATCTCCGCCCCGATGCTGCTGGGCGCCGGCGCGGCGCTGACCATTGTCGGCCATAGCGAGCGGCGCGCGGACCAGGGCGAGACCGACGCCGATGTGAAGGGCAAGGCCGAGGCGGCGCATCGCCACGGCCTCAACGCGATCCTGTGCGTCGGCGAGACGCTGGAGCAGCGCGATGCGGGACAGGCCGAGGCAGTAGTCACGGCGCAGCTCGCCGGATCGATGCCCGATGGCGCGGCGGCGGACTGGCTGTCGATCGCGTATGAGCCGGTCTGGGCGATCGGCACCGGGCGGACCCCGACCGAAGCCGACGTGGCGGCGATGCACGGGGCGGTGCGGGCGAAGCTGGCGGAGCTGCTGGGCGCCGAGACCGCTGTCGCGATGCGGGTGCTCTATGGCGGGTCGGTCAACGGGGCGAACGCCGCTTCGCTGCTGAGCTGCGCCGATGTCGATGGCGCGCTGGTCGGCGGGGCAAGCCTGACCGCCGAGAAGTTTGTGCCGATCATCGAGGCGGCGGCAGGGCTGTAAACCGGCGGCGCGAAGTTGACAGCCGCGCGGTTGACGAAGTTGACACATAAGGCGGTATTTTTTTCGGCGCGTCTCTGGCGCAGTCGCGGATTTGTGTCCGCGACGCCACAGCCATGTGCCGCGAAGTTGACAGTCGGGGTGCTGGCGTAAGGGGCTGCGATGCGGCGCATGTCGGGTCCCGTCGATCAGGGGACCCTTTCGATATGCCCGGACGGCGCCTGTAGGAAAGTTGTTTCCGCGGCGCGCGCTCAGACCGGGCGCGGCTGGTCGGGCTCGCGCAGCAGCCAAGCGCGGGCATGGGCCTCGTCCTTACGCTCATAGACTTCGTAATGGAGGCCGGGGATTAGCGCGCTTTCGATCCGGCTGGCGGTGCGCACCCACTCCGCATCCGCCACGATGGCGACGCGATCGATCGCGCGGATCAGGCGGATGATGAGAGGGAGGTGCTTCAGCTCCTCGGCGATCGCCGACAGCGCGACCGAGGGCGAGCCGTGGACATCGGCGAGGATATCAAGCTGCGGCGTGGTGTCGAGGAGGGTTTCGATTTGCGCAAACGCGGGCGCGACGTCGGCGGCGGTGAAATGGCCTTCCGCGGTGATCGCGATGGCGCGGGGGGAGAGGGGGGTGAAGGTTAGCATATGAGTGAAATGCTCGACGCGCGAAAATGTTGCCAGTCCGTTCCGTCTTAGATATAGCCGGTATCGGCAGCAGACCCCGACCGGTTCGCTACCTGAGAAGATCCTAGTGGCTCTTCGAGTTTACGACCGGGATCGTCGTCGAGGCGGCCCCCAAGTGGCTCGGCAACATGGCAAAAGCCGTCCATCCGCTTCCGGGTGACGTGCTCCTACGCACCGCCGGTCTTGTGAAAAGGGGGATCGGCGGCAGCTAGTGGGAAATGCACTTCAGATAGTCTCATCGAACGATAACCTGTTAGCTACCTGGAAGGACAGGCGGCCTCGATTGATATCGTCATGTTTTGGCGTCGATCGCTTGACGGGACGTGCATTTGAAAAGGGAGCGCCGGGACGAATAGCTGCTCTGAGTGAGCGCTTAAGAACCGGCTATAAGCCGTCTGGACTCCTTGCAATTCCGAGGCCCAAAGAGAGTGGCGGTTATCGCGTAATTTGCGTGCCGACCGTTGCCGATCGTCTGGTTCAATTCAGTATACTGACGCAACTCAGACCGCGACTGAAAAGCGCGGGACTAGATAATTCGGTCAGCTTTGGGTTGGCACCGGGTAAAGCGAGAAGTGTGGTTGGAGCCCGCGGTTTTGCGTGCAAAGCTCGCTCAGAGCGGGGCTGGGTCTACAAAACCGACATTCATAAATTCTTCGACAGTCTCGACCGGGAGAAGGTTCTAGAGGCAATTGCGAAAGCAGTTCCTCAAAGGAGCCTTCGCCCCCTCATCGCGCAATTCGTTCACTGTGAAGTGTCTGACGGAATCGAACCCGGATGGAAAAGTATCGTTAGCAACGCGGGATTGCGGAATGGCTGGGGCGTGCGTCAGGGGATGCCTCTGTCGCCGTTTTTAGCTGCAGCTTATCTAAAGCAATTTGATAGGTGGCTCATAGAAACGAGCTTGCCTGCGGCCCGTTATGTTGACGACATCGTTATGTTTTTCGACAGCGAGAAAGCTGCCCGCGAGTTTCATCCACGCATGGTTGCCAAAATGAGGGACTTGGGTCTGGATATCGGTGACATCGACGATCCAAAGTCAAAGACAAACTTGTACGCACCTGAAGACCCGGCTGATTTCCTTGGAATGGAGATAGCTCCCGCCTCTCAGGGCTATAGCCTACGCGTATCGAGAGCTACGCGAGATAAGGTCGGTGAGAAGCTTGCATCGCTTGCAACAGTAGCGGGTCTCGTAGACCGAGGCGTTCAGCTAACCACGCTAGGCACCTTCCTAAGCTCGATTCGCCGCGGGTACATCAACGCCTATGATGGAGCAGACAATCTCGTCGAATTTGAAGCGGAGCTTGCTGACCTTTGTAAGGGCGCCAAAAATAGCGTGCTGATAGAACTGTTTGGTGCGAAGCTGGGCGAATTAAGCCAAGCTGAAAAGGTGTTTGTCGGTCTCGAACCTGACTAGGTCACCCCACTGACACAAAACTATCCATCACCCGCTTCCGCCCGGCCTGTTCGAACTCGATTTCCAGCTTGTTGCCCTCGATCTCCACGATTTCGCCGTAGCCGAACTTCTGGTGGAAGACGCGCATGCCGAGCGACAGGTCGTCGCGGCCCTTGTTGCCGAGGCTCACGGCGCTGGCGCGGCTTTCGACGACGCGCTTGGGGGCGGTGGTGAAGGTGGAGCTGGGCGCGGCGGCGCGTTGCCAGCCGGGGCCTCGGCCGGTGCCGCGGCCGACATGGGCGAAGGGGTCGGTGTGCTCGCTCCAGTTGGCGCGCCACAGGCTGGCGCCGCCGGACATGGTCGATTCCTCGTCGACATGGTCCCTGGGCAGCTCGCCGACGAAGCGGCTGGGGATGGAGCTGGTCCACTGGCCGTAGATGCGGCGGTTGGCGGCGTGGAGGATGGTCGCGAGGCGGCGGGCGCGGGTGATCGCGACATAGGCGAGGCGGCGTTCCTCCTCCAGTGAGGCGAGGCCGCCTTCGTCGAGCGCGCGCTGACTGGGGAAGATGCCTTCCTCCCACCCCGCGAGGAACACGGTGTCGAACTCCAGCCCCTTGGCGGCGTGGATGGTCATGATCGTGACCTTGGGCTCGTCGGCGTTGCCGTCATTGTCCATGACGAGGCTGACATGCTCGAGGAAGGCGCCGAGGGTTTCGTATTCCTCCATCGCGCGGACGAGTTCGCTCAAGTTCTCGAGCCGGCCGGCGGCTTCGGCGGTGCGGTCCGCCTGCCACATCGCGGTGTAGCCGCTTTCGTCGAGGATGATCTGGGCGAGCTCGGTATGGGGGAGGCCGCCGATGCGGGTGTCCGCCGCGTCGACGACGGCGCCCTCTTCGGGGGCGGAACTGGCGTACATGTCGCGCCAGCGGGCGACGTCGCCGACGAAATTGCCGAGCGCGCGGCGGGCCTGGGGCGTCAGCTCGTCGGTGTCGAGGATGCGCGCGGCGGCGAGGAGCAGGGGAATGCCCTCGGCCCGGGCGAGCTGGTGGATCTTGGCGATCGCCTTGTCGCCGAGGCCGCGCTTGGGGACGTTGACGATGCGTTCGAAGGCGAGGTCGTCGGCGCCCTGATGGACGAGGCGGAGATAGGCGAGCGCGTCGCGGATCTCGGCACGCTCGTAGAAGCGGAAGCCGCCGACGATGCGATAGGGCAGGCCGGTGGCGATGAAGCGGTCCTCGAACTCGCGCGTCTGGTGCTGGGCGCGGACGAGGATGGCGAATTCGTCGAGCGATATCCCTTCACGGCGCTGGGC
>Ga0247823_10001185_pt1 | contig 21739 bp, 25 predicted proteins | sample 13C_PalmiticAcid_2_FD_192426 | JGI IMG/M metagenome (GOLD analysis project Ga0247823, IMG submission 192426) | Soil microbial communities from agricultural site in Penn Yan, New York, United States - 13C_PalmiticAcid_Day30 | ecosystem: Environmental > Terrestrial > Soil > Agricultural land... | reverse complement strand
TCGCGCATCCGCTCGGCCGTGCGTCGCCCGACCCGCAGTTGCCCCGCCATCTCGTTCAGCGTCAGCCCCTCGGCGCTGGCAGCCATGCCGCGCGCCAGATCAATGACCATCGCCGCCTTGTCGTGCCGCAAGAAACTTCTCCACAGAGATACGTCCGAAGTTGACGCAATGCTGTCGCATCCTCTCAACATCAGCAAGAGGCAATCGCTTCAGGAGATCACGACATGGCCTTCGCCCGCACCCCGACGGTTCAAAAACCCGCCAAGAAGACCTTCGCCGACCGCTACATGATCGTGCCGTGCGAGACCGAGGGCGACCTGGCCGTCATCTGGGACCGTCAGGAAGAACAGGTCGTGGACGTCATCTCGGCCTCGGCCAGCAGCCGCTATTCTGACGAGGACGCCCTGTGGGACGAGTTTCACACGGCGCCCGTCGCCGCGCACGACTGGCGCATGGCGGCCTGAAACCTCGCCAGATCAGAGCGCCGCGCCGGGAACCCGACTCCCCATCCAACGTTCGCCGAAGCATGACCATTCCGGTCATGTCCGAGGGGAGCCGCCGATGACATCGTCCCACACCGCCGCGCCTTCGCTGGAAGACCTCGTCAAGTCCGCCCTGTATCGCTCATGGTGGCTGCTGCTGTTGCGCGGGATCATCGCGGTGGCTTTCGGGGTCGCCACCTTCGTGTGGCCGCAGATCAGCCTGGTCAGCCTGATCCTGGTCTATGGAATTTACGCCGTGGCGGACGGGATTCTTGCCCTGATCGCGGCGGTTCGCGGCGGCGGGATCGCCCCGCGCTGGTGGCTGGCGCTCGGCGGGATCGCCAGCCTGGTCGCCGGGGGACTGGCCTTCGTCTGGCCGGGCCTGACGGCCCTGGTCCTGGTCTATCTGATCGGCTTCTGGTCGATCATGCGCGGCGTGCTGGAAATCGTCGGCGCCATCCGCCTGAGGAAGGAAATCGCCAACGAGTGGAGCCTGGGCGCAGCGGGCGCCCTGTCGGTGATCTTCGGCCTGATCCTGGTCATCGCGCCGGGCGCAGGGGCTCTGGGCCTGCTGTGGCTGATCGCGGCCTGGGCCGTGCTGTTCGGCCTGCTGCTGATCTGGGTCGCCTTTAAGGTCAGGACGCTGGCGCAGGCGTGAAGGCCGCGTTGCGCGCGGCGACGCGGGCGCGGATCTCGCCGCGCATCCGCTCCAGCTCGTCGACCGTGATCAGACGACCACGCAGCACCACGTCGGCGATGCGCCGGGTCGCGCCCACGTCCTCCAGCGGATTCGCCTCCAGCACCAACAGGTCCGCCGACTTGCCCGCCGCCACGGCGCCGTAGCGTTCGCCCTGATTGAGGAAGCGCGGCCCGTCCACGACCGAGCCCATCAGAGCCTCGCGCGGGGTCAGACCCAGCTCGACGTAGAGCTCCAACTCGTCGTGCAGCGAGAAGCCCGGATAGTTGAACGAGTTGAGGAAGCCCGCGTCCGTCCCGGTCAGGATGGTCACGCCCGCGTCGCGCAGCATGGGCAGGGTGCGGGCGGTGACATCCTTGACGAAATGGCGATCCGCCACCTGCTGCGGCGTGGCCTGGGCCGCGCGCTTGATGCGCCAGTCATAGGTGGCGCGGATGCCCGGCCCGACATAGGCCAGACCGTCGTCGTGCGAGTGGTCGTCCAGATCGAGGTTGGCCAGCGTGGTCGAGCCATAGAGGGTCGGCGACACCGCCGTGCCCAGTTCCCGAAGCCGGGCATAGACCCGCCGCGCCGTCTCGACGTCGAAGGTGTCGGCGTAGCGCCGCATGGTCTGGGCGTAGGTGTATTTGCCGGCCAGATAGTCGGCGGCGATGGCGGCCTCGTCGCGCGAGCCCGCCTTCATGGCGTAGTCGAGATGCTCGATCGACGACAGGCCCGCCTCGGCGGCCTCCAGCACGGTGATGCTGGCCGGGATATGGGCCGAGGTCTTCATGCCCCGCTTCTTCGCCTCGCGCACGGCGTAGAGGAAAAGCTCGGGCTTCAGGGTGTTGTCAGTGATCTTGACGAAGTCGACGCGCAGGGCCTGAAGCCGGTCCAGGGCCGCGTCCACGTCCGCCTCGCTGCCGGTCTCGATCACGCCCTTCCAGACCGGGGCTATGCCCTCGATCTTGGGACCCGAGGTGAAGATGCGCGGACTGTCGGGCGTCGGCGGGGCGTCGCGCCAGTCCAGCACCTGCTGCGCCAGATCGCCCGCCGCGTCGCGCACGGCGACCACGCCGTTGACGACATAGAGGGGCATCAGCTCGGCGTTTTCCTCGATCAGAGCTTCGCCACCGCCGAAGTGGACGTGCATGTCCCACAGGCCCGGCATGACGTAGCGGTCGCCCAGATCCGCCGTCCGCGTCGCGCGATAGCGACCGGCCTCGCCTTCCGGCAGGACGGCGACGATGTCGCCGCCGCGCACGGCCACCAGTTGGTCGGGGGTCGTCGCCCCCTTTTCAACATCCACCACCGTGGCGGAGGTCAGCAGCAGGTCGACCGTCTCGACCGGGGTCTCAACGGCCCTCAGCGGCGCCGTGGCGCAGGCAGACAACAGGGCGGCGGCGGCGACGATCAGGAAGGTGCGCATGACCATCCGCTATACGCCGCTCCTCGCCCGGAACAAGCGGATCAGGGATAGCGGCGGTTCATCTCGTCCCGGCTGGCGACGCACAGGTCGCGCAACACGCCCATGTCCACCTGATCCAGCCGTTTGATGTAGAGGCAGGCCACGCTGGTCGTGTGCGGGCCAAGCCTCGCCAGCATCACCTCCGTCTCCGGCGTCGAGGCCAGATAGAGGGTCAGGGCCGCCTTGCGCGGCGAGAAGCCCATGCGCGGCCAGTCGGCGGGCTTCTTCGTTGAGTTGACATAGGTGTAGCGGCCGAAGCCGACGATGGACGGTCCCCACATGACCGGCGCCTCGCCCGTCACCTCCTGCATCAGGGCGCAGAGAATACGGCCTTCCTCGCGCCGTCGCGCCGGTTCGGCGGCGGCCAGGAAGTCCTCAACCGAGGCATCGGTCGGCTTCGTCTTCAGCTCAGACATAGGGTGCCTCCACCGCTTCGATCGCCAGTCCCGGCGCCGTCGAACAGGCAGTCAGGCTCCAGTCGCCCTGACTACGCATCCGCCGCCACGCCCCGGCGGGCGCCGCGACCTGTCGTCGATCCGGCCCCAGCACCAACGGCCGCAGCCCCCGATCCGTTGCGATCTCGATCTCCAGCGGCGCCCCCATGTAGAAGGCCCAGATCTCGGTCGCCTCGACCGGACGCCAGTCGTCGGCGTCATTAACCGTCAGCAGTCGATAGACGGTCGCAGCCTCCGACCCGCAGGCCGCCAGCCCCGGATCGCGCGCCATAGGCCGGAAATGCCCGCCCTCGGGATGCGGGGCCAGCGACAGGTTGGCGATGATCTCGTCGGCGCTGAACACGATCTCCCCCTCCTCCGTCATGGCCGCCCCGTTACTAGTTTCAGGGTCTTGATGGCGGTGTTCGCGGCGGGACTCAACGGCCGGGGACGAAAGGCGGCGCCGAACGCCACTGACCGTCCTCGAAGATGAATTCATCGCCGCCGCGCCAGGGGACGCGGCTCAGCGGTCCGCCGGTCAGGCCGTAGCCGACGACGGCGTAGCGCACGCCGGGCTTCAGCGGGACCGGCGACACCGTCGTTGCGAACCCTTCGGGTGCCTCGCCATAGACGATCTGGCGCAGGCCCCGGCACTCGCGACCCCGCGCCTCGATCGACCAGACGGGCCGCATCATGGCGTTGGACAGCTCATGCACGGCCAGGCCGCCGAGACAGGCCTTCTCGGGCTTCGCAGGGTCAACGCCGAAGCTCGCCATCGGCTGCTCCAGAGAGCCGCTGATGCGCACCGGGATCATGGCCGAACAGGCCGCGACCGAGGCCGCCAGCAGCAGGGCGAGACCAGACCGGACCCTCAGCCTCACAGCGCCTTCACGATCCCCTCGACCATCTTCTTGGCGTCGGCGAACAGCATCATGGTGTTGTCGCGGAAGAAGAGTTCGTTCTCGACCCCTGCATAGCCCGCCGCCATGCCGCGTTTGATGAAGAGGACGGTGCCAGCCTTCTCCACGTCCAGCACCGGCATGCCGTAGATGGGCGATTGCGGGTCGGTCTTGGCGGCGGGGTTGGTGACGTCGTTGGCCCCAATGACGAAGGCCACGTCGGCGGTCGAGAATTCGGAGTTGATGTCCTCCAGCTCGAACACCTCGTCATAGGGGACGTTGGCCTCGGCCAGCAGGACATTCATGTGACCCGGCATCCGGCCCGCGACGGGGTGGATGGCGTATTTCACCTCGACGCCCTCTTCCTTCAATACGTCGGCCATTTCGCGAAGCGCGTGCTGCGCCTGGGCCACGGCCATGCCGTAGCCGGGGACGATGATGACCTTGGACGCGTTCTTCATGATGAAGGCGGCGTCCTCGGCCGAGCCCTGCTTGACCGGGCGCGTCTCGACCACGCCGCCGCCCGCCGCCGCCGCGTCCCCGCCGCCGAAGCCGCCCAGGATGACACTGATGAAGCTGCGGTTCATGCCCTTGCACATGATGTAGCTGAGGATGGCGCCGGACGAGCCGACCAGGGCGCCGGTGATGATCAGGGCGATGTTCTCGAGCGTGAAGCCCAGTGCCGCCGCCGCCCAGCCGGAATAGGAGTTGAGCATCGACACCACGACCGGCATGTCAGCGCCGCCGATGGGGATGATCAGTGTCGCGCCCAGGATGAGCGCGATGGCGAAGACGCCCCAGAAGGCCCAGATGGCCGTGCCGCCGGTGCCGATCAGCACCCCGATCAGGAAGACCAGGGCCAGACCCAGGCCGATATTGATCAGGTGGCGGGCGGGCAGCAGGATCGGCGAGCCGCTCATCCGGCCGTCCAGCTTGGCGAAGGCGATGACCGAGCCGGTGAAGGTGATAGCCCCGATGGCCACGCCCAGCGACAGCTCGACGATCGACAGGGTCTTGATGCCGCCGTCAGCCGTCATGATGCCGAAGGCGTCAGGCGCATAGACGGCGCCCACCGCCACCAGACAGGCGGCCAGACCAACAAGCGAGTGGAAGGCTGCGACCAGTTGCGGCATGGCCGTCATCGGCACCCGCTTGGCGATCAGGGCCCCGGCCCCGCCGCCGACCACGACGCCGCCGCCGATCAGGGCCAGTGTCAACAGGTCCAGCGCACCGGAAGTACCCAGCGTCAGCAGGGTCACGCCCACGGCCAGGGCCATGCCGATCATGCCGAGCGTATTGCCCCGGCGGCTGGTCTCGGGACTGGACAAGCCCCTGAGCGAGAGGATGAACAGGACCCCCGCGACCAGATAGGCCAGCGCGGCTATGGATGCGTTCATCAGATCCCCTCCCCCAGGGTCATGTCAGTCGGTCATTTCAGATCAGAAGACGTTGACGACGGCGGGCGCCGCCGCGTCGCGCGTGCCGGCAGCCGTCGCCACGCCGTTTTTGACGACGGCGACGCCGACGCCGCCCTCGCCGCCCGTCTTGGTCACGCGGCAGCTGCCGTTGTCGCTGGGCAGGCGGCCGGCCATGCGGCCCGTGCCCGTATGGTTGATGCGGTTCATGTGGATGCCGCGAATGGTCACCGGCGCGAACTGGCACTGCAGCGCCCAGCTGGCGCCTTGAGGCGCGGCGACGGACCAGTGCAGGCCGCCGTAAGGATTCTTGCCGACTTCTTCGGTGTGTTGGGCCGAAGCGACGCCGGATAGGGCGACGGCGGCGGTCAGGGCCGCGGCGAAAATCAGGGTGGTCTTCATAACAGTTACTCTCAGCGTTTGGTCAGGCCTTGGGTGCGGGTCAGTCGCCACAGCGCGGCGGCGATGAACAGCGGCCCCAAGAATATCATGGCCCAGTCGAAGACGGTCATCTCGCGGTCCTGAATGACGATGCGCGTCAGCACGGCCCCGAAGACCAGTACGACGCCGCAGTCCTGAAACCGCAGTCGGCCGATGGGGTCCTTCACCCGCACCCAGCTCCAGATCCACAGGGCCACGCCCAGACCGGTGACGGCCCAGGAAACATAAAAAGCGAACAGGACAGGCGAGAAGATCACGAGGCCTTGGGCCTTTCCTTCTTCTTGTACATGGCCAGCATCCGTCGCGTGACCATGAAGCCGCCGAAGATGTTGACGCTGGCCAGGGTGACGGCGACCACGCCCGCCCCCTTGGCGATCCAGGCGTTCGGACCGGCGGCCTCGGGACTGAGCGCCGCCGCGGCGATCAGGCCGCCGACAATGATGACGCTGGAAATGGCGTTGGTCACCGCCATTAGCGGCGTGTGTAGGGCGGGCGTCACGCTCCACACCACATAATAGCCGACGAAGATGGCCAGCACGAAGATGGCCAGTCGGAAGACCGTGGGATCGACGTGTTCCATCAATGCGCCCTTCTTGTCTGCAGATTCTCGTCCAGCAAAGCGTCCACTCCTGCGCCTAACTTTGCCAAGGCGTACGCCGCCTCGGCACGACCTAAACCGAGTTCAACCAAGTCGTCTGACGCGGCAAGTTCGCTCACCATGTTGATCGCACCCACCATCACCTTGCCCTTGTCACCCTTGCCCGGATTAGATGGACTTTTCGCTTGATGTAGGAGGACACGCAGAACGGCGTCTCCATTTCGGCAGGCAACAGATAGCCCACCAGCCTCCATCACCCGCATTGCCCATCTTCTCTTTCCAAGGATCATTGACCCTTCACGCCTTCATGCACGACGGCCCCGCCGTGCGTCACGACGGCGGCCTTGAGGATTTCGTCTTCCAGGTCCAGCGTCACGGCGCCGTCCTTGATGATCAACCCGAGGAAGGCGACCAGGTTGCGCGCATAAAGAGCGCTGGCGTCGGCGGCGATGCGGCCCGGCAGGTTGGTCCAGCCGACGATCTGCACGCCGTTGGCCGTGGTCACGACCTCGCCGGGCCTGGAGCCCTCGACATTGCCGCCCGCCTCGACCGCCAGATCGATCAGGACCGAGCCCGGCTTCATCGAGGCCACCTGTTCGGCGCTGACCAGCACCGGCGCCGCGCGGCCGGGGATCAGGGCCGTGGTGATGACGATGTCCTGTTTCCTGATGTGTTCGCCGGTCAGGACGGCCTGCTTGGCCTGATATTCCGCCGACATGGGCTTGGCGTAGCCGCCGGCCGTCTGGGCGTTCTTGAACTCCTCGTCCTCGACCGCCAGGAATTTGGCGCCCAGGCTCTCGACCTGTTCCTTGGTGGCCGGGCGGACGTCGGTGGCGGTGACCACCGCGCCGAGGCGACGCGCCGTGGCGATGGCCTGCAGCCCCGCCACGCCCACGCCCATGACGAAGACCTTGGCGGCGGCGACCGTGCCCGCCGCCGTCATCATCATCGGGAAGCCCTTGCCGAAGGCGTAGGCCGCCTCGATCACCGCGCGATAGCCGGCCAGATTGGCCTGGGACGACAGCACGTCCATGACCTGGGCGCGGGTGATACGCGGCACGAATTCCATGGCGAAGGCGGTGACGTTCGCACCCTTCAGCGCCTCGACCGCAGCCTTCTCGCGATAGGCGTCCAGCATGGCGATGACGATGGCGCCGGGTTTCAGGGCGCTGGTCTCCTGCGCGGTCGGACCGCGCACCTTCAGCAGGATGTCGGCGCCGTCCAGCACCGCACGGGTGTCGGGTTTCACCGTCGCCCCGGCCTCGACGTAATCGGTGTCGGGAATGGACGAGCCGAGCCCCGTCCCGGCCTCGACCGTCACGGTCGCCCCCAGGGCGATCAGCTTCTTCACCGTCTCCGGCGTTATGGCGCAGCGCGTCTCGCCTTCACGGCGTTCGCGGGTCACGGCGATGGCGACAGCCAAGCGAATCCCTCCCTTATCCCTCAGCCTTGAGACGTTAGGACGAAGCGGAAGGGCGCGTCAAAGCCAGAATTGCCTCGGTATCGTAATTTCCTTGCTCAGGATCGCGTCAGGCCGACAAGGGGAGGCAAAATATTGCCGTCACGCCGCACGGCAACAAAAGAAAAGCCCGCCGGCTGCAAGGCTCGGCGGGCTGATCCGATGTCGTAGCGCCGCAAACGCGGCGCGAAACTCAGTGGGCGGGCTTGGAGCGCAGAGCGAAGAAGCCGATCACGAACAGGGCCACGCCGCTGACAAGACCCGCAAGGAAGCCAGCGCCGACTGCGAACCAGACCGTCAGCAGCAGCAGGATGGCGGCCGTCAGCAGCGAGCCCCACTTGGCCATGAAGACGAACAGATGCCAGGTCGAAACCTGCTCCGAGATTTCCATCGAGCCGTGCACATAGGCGTGTTCGGCGTTGTCTGCGTGCGGGTCGGCCATGGCGTCTTCCGGAAAAGAGTCGAGATTTCGACGGTTCTTATAGCGGTCGGCGCGCGACGCTCAAGCCCGCGCAGCTCATGACGACATTCTGCGCCTAGCCCGCCAGCGCCTCGAACTGATCGACCAGGCGTTCCAGCCGCTTGGTCCCGATGGTCCAGAAGGCCGGATCGCGCGGATTCAGGCCAAAGGGTTTCAGCGCCTCGACATAGGTCCGCGCTCCGCCGCCCGACAGCAACTCGCGATACAGGGGCGTGAAGGCCGCCGGATCCTTGGCGCGCGTCTCCATCAGGGCCGCGACCAGCAGGTCGCCGAAGGCGTAGGCGTAGACATAGAAGGGCGAGTGGACGAAGTGACTGACATAGGCCCACCAGTTCTCGTAGCCCGGGTTCAGCGTCACCGCCGGGCCGAGGCTGGCGCCCAGCTCCTCCATCCAGATCTCGCCGATGCGATCGACCGACACCTCGCCTGCGGCGCGCTCGTCGTGGAAGCGGGTCTCGAAGCGGTGGAAGGCGATCTGGCGCACCACCGTGTTCAGCCCGTCCTCGATACGGCCGGCCAGGAGCGCGCGCTGATCCTCGGGCGTGGCGTCAGCCAGCAGGCGGTCGAAGGTCAGGCCTTCGGCGAAGATGGAGGCGGTCTCGGCCAGGGTCAGAGGCGTGTCGGCCAGCAGCGAGCCCTGCGCCGCCGCCAGGGTCTGGTGCACCCCGTGACCCAGTTCGTGGGCCAGGGTCAGCAGGTCGCGCCGCTCGCCCATCCAGTTCAGGAAGACATAGGGGTGGCGGTCCGCCGTCACCGGGTGGGCGTAGGCGCCCGACTGCTTGCCCGGCCGCGCCCGCGCGTCGATCCACGGTCGGTCGAAGAACCAGCCGGCGCGCTCGGCGAAGTCGCCGCCCAGGTCGGCGAAGCTAGCCAGCACCACCTCGCGGGCCTGCCCCCAGTCATAGGTGCGCGGCGGCGTGGCCTCGATGGGGGCGTTGCGGTCCCAGTGGTCCAGCGTCGTCTTGCCCATGGCCTTGGCCTTGAGCGCGTAATAGCGGTGCGAGATGCGGGGATAGGCTTCGGCCACGGCCTCGGCCATGGCGTCGACGCTCTCGCCGTCGACCTCATTGCCCAGGTGACGGCTGTCGGCGGGGCGCTTGAAGCCGCGCCATCTGTCTTCCAGCGCCTTGTCGGCGGCGACGGTGTTCATGACCATGGCCATGGTCCCCGCCTTGTCGGCGAAGGCTTTCGACAGACCCTCGGCGGCGGAGGCGCGCCTGGCGCCGTCGGCGTCGCTGAGGCGGTTCAGGGCTTCGGACAGGGTCAGGGTCTCGCCGTCAGCCTCGGCCCGCAGCGCGGCCAGGGTCTCGTCGAACAGGCGCGGCCACTGGGCCTGGATGGGGCCTCGCTCGGCGACGAAGGTCTCAAGCTCGGTCGAAAGCTCGTGCGGCTTCATCGCCCGCACCCGGCGCAGCCAGGGCGACCAGCGCGCGGCGGCCGGATGGGCGGAAAGCGCGGCCTCGATCTCGGCCTCGTCCAGTTGATTGATCTCCAGCGTCAGCCAGACGGTCGGGGTGGCGATGACCGTCATCTTCTCGCGGATATTGGCCTCGAACCCTTGCGCGCCCGCATCGTCGCGCGCCGTCGAGGCCGCGAGGAAGGCGTAGGCGCCGAGACCGCCCATGACGTCCGCCGCCTGTTCGTACAGGGCGATCGTCTGATCCAGCGCCTGACCCAGAGCCGCCGCCTCGCCGCGTCGGCCGACCAGCTGGCCCTGGAAGGCGTTCATCTGATCCACCAGGGCCTTGGCCCGATCCAGGTCGGCGCTGATGCGCGTATCCTCGCGAGAGGCGTAGAGGTCGGACAGGTCCCACAAGGGGGCGTCGGCAAAGTCGGTCGTCTTGACGGGCGCGTTCATGTCCTTGGTTTTGGGGACCCCGCCGCCCCAGCGCAACGGGTGCGGCGACAGGACGCCCGAAATCGACAGAGATTTCTCTGGACGCCTGCCGCTCGGACGAGGATTGTCACCGGTATCATAATACGAATTTCAAGCACCGGGGGAACAGCGCCATGACCAGGTCCATCCATCGACGCGGCCTCTTCGGCGGACTGGCGGCGGGCGCGGCGGCGGCCAGCCTTCCGGCTCCAGCCCTGTCCCAGTCTCGCGACCAGATCGCCCCCTTCGGTCGTGACTGGAGCGAGCAGACCTGGGCGCCGGGCGTCGAGGGCCAGAGGCGCGCGGATCGCGGCGACGGAAGCTTCCTGAACCCGGTTATCGCCGGGGACCGCCCCGACCCGACGATCCTGAAGGACGGCGACGTCTACTACATGACCTTTTCGTCGTTCGAGTCCGTGCCGGGGCTGGTGATCTGGCGATCAACCGACCTGATCAACTGGACACCGATCACAGCCGCCCTGACGCGCAACATCGGCTCGGTCTGGGCGCCGGAGCTGTGCAAGCATGACGGCCGCTACTTCCTCTACATCCCCGCCCGCACCGAGACCTATCGCACCAGCTACGTCTCATGGGCCGACCGGATCGAAGGGCCGTGGAGCGATCCGATCGACCTGCACCTGCCGGACCATATCGACCCCGGCCACATCGTCGGCGAGGACGGCAAGCGCTATCTCTTCCTCAGCGGCGGCGACATGGTTCCACTGGCCGATGACGGCCTGTCGACCACCGGTCCGGTCCGTCACGTCTATGATCCCTGGCGCTATCCCGACGACTGGACCGTGGAGAGCTTCTCGCCAGAGGGGCCCAAGCTGATCCGCCGGGGCGACTGGTTCTACATGATCACCGCCGTCGGGGGGACTGCGGGGCCGCCGACCGGCCACATGGTCATCGCTGCCCGCTCGCGCTCGATCCACGGCCCCTGGGAAGACCATCCTCGCAACCCTCTGGTCCGCACCCTCTCGGCCGCCGAAAAGTGGTGGTCGCGCGGCCACGCCACCCTGATCGAAGCGCCTGACGGCCGCTGGTGGATGGTCTATCACGGCTATGAAAACGCCTTCTGGACCCTGGGGCGCCAGCTCCTGCTTGATCCGGTCGAGTGGGACGACGACGGCTGGTTCCACGCCCGGGGCGGCGACCTGTCGAAGCCTCTTCCCCTGCCCGTTCCCAGGACGCCGGCAACGCCCCTGCCCGCGCACGGCATGGCGCTATCCGACGACTTCAGCCGCGACAAGTTCGGGGTCCAGTGGAGCTTCTACGATCCCGCGCCGGGAGAAGCCGAACGGTTCCAGCGTCGCGACGGCGTCCTGCACCTCAAGGCCAAGGGGCAATCGCCGCGAGACTGCTCGCCCCTCACCTTCATCCAGGGCGATCAGGCGTACAGGATCGAATGCGACATCGAGATCGACCCCGGCTGCACGGCCGGTCTGGTGGTCTTCTATGACCACGCCCTCTACGCGGGGTTGGGTTTTGACCAGGAGCGCTTCGTCACCCACCAGTTCGGGCTGGAACGCGGTCGCCCTGACAATCCGCACGGACGCCGCATGAAGCTGCGCCTGACCAACGACCGCCACATCATCACCTTCCATCACAGCATGGACGGCGAGACCTGGACCAAGTTCGATCGCCAGATGGAGGTCTCGGGCTACCACCACAATGTGCGCGGCGGCTTCATGATGCTGCGCCCCGGCCTCTACGCGGCAGGGACGGGCGAGGCCCGGTTCCGCAACTTCCGCTTCCAGGCGCTGTAAAGGCCGCGCTTCCCATCGAGGGCGATCCGTCGTCTGATGCGACCTTGAGCCAAGGAGCAGGCATGACCGCATCGCCCCCGGACCACAGCCATGACGGCGCCAGCGGCCGCGCCTCTCTGAACGGGGCTCGGGGACTGGCCGCCGTTCGTCTTGGCGTCGGCCTGGTCCAGGGCCTGTTGCTCTATGCACTCTACCGCAGCGGGTCCTCGCACGACGCCCTGATGTGGCCGGCCACCCACCCGCCGCTGTTCGGCGCCCTGATTCTCGCCTGCGCCTTCACGCCCGTCATGCTGCTGGCGGGCGTGGGACGGTTGCCGATCAGGGCCCTGGTCGTGTGGGGCGTAATCGCCTCGGCGATCCTCATGCTCCTCGGCTGGCATGATGCGGCGCAACAGACGCGGGAGCATTTCTACCCGCCCTATCTCCGATTCCCGGTCATCGCCTTCGCCGCCGCCGCCCTGTTCATCGCCCACCACCTGATCGTTCCGGCCGTCGCGAGCCGCCGATGGATCGCCGACTTCGACGACTATTTCGACACGGCGTGGAAGGCCGGGGTGCAATTGGGCCTGTCGCTGGGCTTCACCGGGGCTTTCTGGCTGCTGCTGTTTCTCGGCGCGGCCCTTTTCCGGGTCATCGGCCTCAGCTTCCTGTCCGATCTGGTCGGCGAAGAGTGGTTCTCCATCCCCGTCACCTGCCTGGTCTTCGCTGTCGCGGTGCAACTGACCGATGTGCGCAGCGGACTGATCCGGGGCGTGCGGACCGTGGCCCTGATGCTGCTGTCCTGGCTGTTGCTGGTCATCACGGTGCTGGTGGCGGGCTTCCTTGCGGCCCTGCCCTTCACCGGGCTGGACGGCCTGTGGAAGACGGGCAGCGCCACGGCCCTGGTGCTGTCGGCCGCCGCCGCCCTGATCATCCTGATCAACACCGCCTATCAGGACGGTCACGAAGACAATCTGCCGCCGGTGGTGCTGCGCGTGGCCGTGCGAGTCGCCGCCGTCCTGCTGACGCCGCTGATCCTGATCGCTGTCTGGGGCCTGTCCTTGCGCGTCGGCCAGCACGGCCTGACGCCGGACCGGATCATCGCCTCGGCCTGCGCCGCAGTCGGGGTGGTCTACGCCGCAGGCTACGGCTGGGCCGCGCTGTCGCCCTTCTGGAAACAGACCGCCTGGATGAAGCCGCTGGAGCGCACCAATGTCGCCGCCGCCGTCCTGACGGTCGGCGTCATCCTGGCCCTGTTCAGCCCCCTGCTCGATCCGGCACGCCTGTCGGTGGCGGATCAGGTCGCCCGGCTGAAGCGCGGCGAGGTCAGCGCCGCCGCGTTCGACTACGCCTTCCTGCGCTTCGAAGCGGGCAAGGCCGGACAAGCGGCTCTGGCCGATCTGGTCCGGTCATCCGACGCCGAGATCGCGCGGCTGGCCAGGCAGGCCCGGACCACCACTTCCCGCTATGACGTGGAACAGGCGACGGTCCCGCCCCGCACGCCGCGCATCGCCGCCTGGCCTGCAGACGTCGCCCTGCCCGCCGGCTTCGTGGCCCCGGTACGGCCCGGCGATCCCCGCTATGGCTGCCTGGAAACCGCCGAGTGCCTGGCGACCGCCCGCGACCTGAACGGCGACGGGAAGACCGAAGTCCTGCTGGCCGACAACTATCGCATCGCCCTGTTCGCGCAGGGGGCCGAAGGCGTGTGGGCGCATCAGGGGGACTATCGCTTCGTCTACTGCGGCACGGGCCCCAAGAACGTCCGCGACCTGCTGAAAGACCCGCAGACCATGCCGCGCGCCCCCTTCTGGCCGGACCTTTCAACCGCGCGCGGAGCCGCCCGATTCCAGCCGGAAGAGAAATGTCCGCCCCCCGTCGCCGTTAACCCCTGACTCAGTTCTCCGAAACCCCATCTTCACCCCCTGCCTGCTAAGGTTTGTTTCGAGACGAGCCGATCCCGCACAATGAGGACGGCCGCTACGGTGATGATTTAGGGTGTATTCATATGGCCAAAACCGTTCTGGTCGTCGACGATGATCCCACGCAGCGCCGCCTGATTCAGGCGGTGCTCGACCGCGAGGGCTACGCCGTCGTCCACGCCGAAAGCGGGGGCGAGGCGATCGACCGCCTGACCAAGGGCGGCGGCGCCGACGTGGTGCTGCTGGATCTGGTCATGCCGGGCCTGTCGGGTCTTGAAACCCTGGCGGAGATCCGCACGGCGGGCGTGCCCACGCCGGTCATCGTCCTGACCGCCAACGGCGGCATCGAGACGGTGGTCAAGGCCATGCAGGCCGGGGCCCAGGATTTCTTCGTCAAGCCGGTCGGACCGGAGCGCCTGCTGATCGGAGTGCGCAACGCCCTGCAACTGACCCAGCTGTCGGCCGAGATCGGCCGTCTGAAGAAACACGTCTCGGGTCGAACCTCCTTCGACGACATGGTCGGCGACAGCGAGCCCATGCGCATGGTCAAGGCGCTCGGCGTGCGCGCCGCCAAGTCCGGCATCCCGGTGCTGATCACCGGCGAGAGCGGCGTGGGTAAAGAGGTGATCGCCCGCGCCCTGCACGGCGCCTCGGATCGGGCGGGCAAGCCCTTCGTGGCGGTCAACTGCGGCGCCCTGCCCGCCAATCTGGTCGAGTCCATCCTGTTCGGCCACGAGAAGGGCGCCTTCACCGGCGCCCATGAGAAACACGCCGGCAAGTTCGTCGAGGCGAACGGCGGCACCCTGTTCCTGGACGAGATCGGCGAACTGCCGCTGGACATGCAGGTCAAGCTGCTGCGCGCCCTTCAGGAAGGCGAGGTCGATCCCGTCGGCGGCAAGCGCCCGGTCAAGGTCGACGTCCGCATCGTCTCGGCCACCAACCGTGACCCGGCCCAGCAGGTCAAGGAAGGCGCTTTCCGCGAGGACCTCTTCTATCGCCTGAACGTCTTCCCGATCGAAGCCCCGGCCCTGCGCGAGCGGCGCGAGGACATTCCGGCCCTGGTCGAGCACTTCATCGCCCGCTTCAACGTCGAGGAAGGCAAACGCGTCGCCGGCTGTTCGTCGGAAACCCTGGCCCTGCTGCAGGGCTACGACTGGCCCGGCAATGTTCGTCAACTGGAGAACGCCGTCTATCGCGCCCTGGTCCTGGCGGACTCGCCTCTGCTTCAGCCGCACGACTTCCCGGCCATCTCGGGCGTCGCCATGCCGCTGACATCAGGCGCCGTCGTCTCTCACGAACGCGCCGAGACGCCCGTCAACGACGCGGGCGCCGAGGCCCAGCCCGACAGCCCGGTCCGCATCATCGACGCGCGCGGCCACGTCCGCACCCTGGAAGAGATCGAACGCGACCTGATCCAGCACGCCATCGAGGTCTATTCCGGCCACATGTGCGAGATCGCCCGACGCCTCGGCATCGGCCGCTCGACCCTGTACCGCAAGGTCCGCGAACAGGGGCTGGAAGAGCAGTTGAAGGAAGCGGGCTGAGTCCTCAGCCCGGCTCAGGACCGTAACGGTTGGGTCCGGGCGTTCCTCTCAGACACAGCAGGACGATCAACCCGATCAGGCTGATCATGTAGAGCAGGTTGTTGGCGAACAGCAGGAAGAAGGGGCCGAGCGCGGCCTCGTCCGATTGCATGAACCGCTCCATCACCCAGGGAAAGAGGATGGAGGCGACCCCGCCAAACACCAGAGGCGGCAGGCCCCACCAGCCGGGGCGCCCTGTGTCATGCAGCCGCCGCGTCACCGCCGCCGCCAGCAGGATGCCCGCCGCGACGAACACCAGTCTCACGACCCAGAACAGCCCGCTCATGTCCGGCATCGGTGCGGCGTCGGGATCGTGGATCTGGACCGAGTACTGGGCGGGCCCCGCCGTCACCGTCACCTGCTCCGGGTTCTCGGCGGCGTAGCGCGCCGCCTCCTCAAAGACGCCGGACATCGTCGGGATCATGGCCGCCGCCATGCCGACATAGAGCAAGACCGCCACGACCAGGGCATAGGGCCAGAAGCGCCCTCGCTGATCCCGTCCGCGGAAATCCGCCAAACGCCTGAAACCGTCCCATACCGCCGACATTCGCCGCCCCCGCAGAATCACATTCGCGGCACAGGGTTACGTCGGCCTTCGTCCCGGGTCATCCGCGAAGATGTGCTAGTCTGCGGTCATGAGCGACCAGAACGACGCCCCCTCCCCCGCGCCGGCGGAAGCCGCGCCGCCGGAAACCCCGATCCAGCGCGCCCTGCGTGAAAAGCAGAAAGCCATCGCCGCCCGCCCCAAGCCCCCGCGCGGCGGCCGATTCCAGCGCGAACAGGCGGCGCGGGTCAGGAACGGCTCCGCGCGGCCGTGGAGCAGCAAGTAGACCTGGCAGCGAAAGCGGACAGACTGACTGTCCGTTAGGGGTGGCTGATGGACGTTCGATCAGTGGCCAGCTTTGTTGGCTCCCCGCCAGAACATGATGCCAGAAGCGGCTATCATCACGCTCACGAAAAGCCCCCAGAGCTTTGCGGCAGTCACCAGTGAGGGGAATACCCCAAGCCATAAGTCTTTCGACGTCAGAACGTTCTCAACGGCCACAAAGATGGGGTTCAGCGCCAGGAGCAGGACTCCAATGGGCCATGACAACCGGATGACCTTGCCCATTAGGGCAAAGAAATGGGCCCAGTGATTTTGGCTCGCACGCGGATCGCTCATTAACAAAGGCTACTGGAGGTGCTTCTTCTGGGAAAGGCTTGGTGCGAACCTCCGCAATGGGTCGCTTGCGGCCCTGAGCGTCGCCCCTTGGCGGAGCGCCCATTTTCTCGAATGGTCAGCCTCCACAGCGGATGCCAGTATCTGGCGGCTAGTTCATTCAAGGGAGATCGCGATGGCGGCGCTGTTGGCTTTGTTCGGTGCGCTTTCGATCAGCTCGGCGACGGTTCAGGACGATTGGCCAGAGGTCGACTGCGCCAATGCAGGCTCGACGCTTGAGCAGAACGTTTGCGCCGGGCGCGATGTCAGGGCTCTGGAGGAGACCCTGCGCCTGTACACGGACACCGCCTATGCGGTCCTGCGGGAGAACGGCGAAAGAGATTCCGAGCCCTTGATAGCGAACATCCGTGAGGGCGAACGGCTGTGGCGAGCCTATGTGGAGGCGGCATGCGGAGCGGTGGACAGCTATTGGTCGCCCGGCACGATCCGTACAGTCATGGCCGCCAGTTGCGAGATGGAGCTGATCCGGGAACGCACCCACTACATCTGGCGGGAATATCTGACGCCGATGGAAGGGATGCCCCGCCTGGCTGAGCCGCCGCGCAGCGGTTTCGAATGAGGCGGCGGCCGAGCTGAGAGACCGCCGTCAGCCACGGAACCTTCAAAGAAGAAGGTCCGCCCTCGCGGGCGTTGATTGCGTCAGACCGGCAATCAGGTGTTCAGACCTTCTCGATACAGGAGCGGCGCCCGAAAGGTCACTCTTCGCGCTTCGCCTTGCGCATCCAGGGGCGGGTTTCCTCGCCCTTGGCCTTGGCGGTGATTTCCTTGAGCTTGCGGCCTTGCATGGCCGACAGGGCCTGACCGGGGGCGCCCTTGTCGGGGTCGGCGAAGGCGCGGCCGTGGGTCTGGATGCGTTCGCCGACCGAATCGAGGAAGTCGCCCTCCCACTCGGACAGCGAAACGCCCGCCTTCTCTGCCGAGCGGCGGGCGCGTTTCAGGGCGTTGAGCGCAGACCGCTTGGCGGCTTCCTTCTGCTGCTCCCAAGGGCTCGGCGAAGGCTTCTTTTTGGGGGCGCTATCGCCCTTCGGGCTACTTGAGCGAGTCTTGCTGGCGCTATCACCCTTCGGGCTGCTGGAGCGCGAGAAGCCGCTGGAGCGCAGTTTGGATGCATCGCCGCCCTTCAGGCTGCCGGAGCGTGAAGGGCGGTCGCTGGGGGGCTTGAAGGGCGTGCGCTTCAGGCCCGCCTCCCTCAGATCTCGCCGAGGGCCGACAGGTAGAGGTCCAGGATCGCTTCTTCTTCCTGACGCTTGGCCTTGTCCTGCTTGCGCAGGCGCAGGACCTTGCGCAGGACCTTAACGTCATAGCCCTCGCCCTTGGCCTCGGCGAAGACCTCCTTCATGTCGACCATGACGGCCTGCTTGTCCTCCTCGAGGCGCTCCAGGCGCTCGATGATCGAGCGCAGACGGCCCTGGGCCGTGGCGGTCAGGACGTCCGAGGCGGCGTCGAAGGCGGGGGCGTCGTCGGCCATGAGGAAAGCTCCGAAACTTGAATTGGCCGGCGGGCGACCGTGACCCCACTCTCAAGCAGACCGGGGGGCGAGAGGGCAAGAAGGGAATCGCCCCAATGCGCCTCGGGGACGAATCGGGTTCGATTCCGGGACCTGACGCCGGACACGAAAAAGGCCGCGGACATCGTCCGCAGCCTTTGAATATCGTAACCGCGGCGCCGACACCGGCGCCGACGCGGTTCTTAGCCTTGCTTGGCCTTGAAGCGCGGGTCGGTCTTGTTGATCACATAGACCACGCCCTTGCGGCGAACGATCTTGCAGTCGCGGTGGCGACCCTTGAGCGACTTGAGCGAGCTGCGGACCTTCATGGTCGGACGTCCCGAAGATTGGAGGCCCGTGAGGGCGGTCAAAAACAAATGCGCGAAGAGCCTGCGGACAGGACCTTGCGGCGGAGCGGTGCGTATAGAGAGGCCCCGGCCTTTCGTCAACATTCCGCGCAGGGATTCCGCTGGAGGCCTGGCCTCCGAGTCGAACGGAGGGTCTCCGGACATGCACGTCCGGCGCGTCGCCCCTCCGCCACCAGGCCGTGTCCAAGGGAGCCGGAACGTAAAACGCCGTTCCTTAAAAGCAACCTGTCGCAAATGGTTAGCGTGGACTTAACCCTTTTCACGGAAACCCCTTTCGGCTTCGCGCGCTTGTGATTGGTCGTGGAATTCGGGGGCGTTAGCCTGTGGTCATGCGTATCGCCTATCGTCTTGCCCTGATTGGTTCTGTTGCGGCCTGTGCGCCCATGGTTCCGACGCCGCCTCAGCCGCAGCCCGCGCCGCCCGCCGTCGTGGAGCCCGCGCCCGCGACGCCCGCGCCGGCGCCGCCGCCCGCCGCCACGGACCTGTCCGACGCCTATGACCAGGCCAGCTTCGAAGCGTGGAAGAAGAGCTTCATCGATCGCCTGGGCGGGACACGGAAGTGGGAATACTCGCGCGAACTGAACGGCGTCACGCCCAACGCCAGCGTCATCCGCCTGGATCGCAACCAGCCCGAATTCTCACGTCCGGCCGGCGCCTATATCCAGAGCGCCACCGCCCCCGCCCGAATCGGCATGGCCCGTCAGCGCGTCGACCGCGTGCCGTGGGAGGTGACCCAGAGATTCGGCGTGCCGACCGAAATCCTGCTCGGCGTCTGGGCCCAGGAGAGCGCCTTCGGTCAGGTCCAGGGCGATTTCGACGTGGTGCGCTCGCTGGCGACCCTGGCCTATGACGGCCGCCGTCGAGCCTGGGCCGAGGACCAGTTGAAGAACGCCCTGGATATCATCGTGGACGGCCGCCGCGACCGCGCGGGCCTGAAGGGCAGTTGGGCGGGCGCCATGGGCCAGACCCAGTTCATGCCCGACAACTACCTGAAGCTGGGCGTCGATCAGAACGGCGACGGCAAGGTGGACATATGGGGCTCGGACGCCGACGCCCTGGCCTCGGCCGCCAATCTGCTGGCCCAGGCCGGATGGAAGCGCGGTCAGGGCTGGGCCTATGAAGTCGTCCTGCCGGCCAACTTCGACTACAGCGAAGCCGAGGGTCCCAAGCACAACTGGGCCTATTGGGCAGGCCGTGGGGTCCGCCTGGCCAACGGCTCGGCGCCGAACAGCGAGGAAGCCTCCGAGGGCGCGACCATCCTGTTGCCCCAGGGCGCCAAGGGACCGGCCTTCCTGGCCCTGCCCAACCACTATGTGATCCGTCGCTACAACAACTCGGTCAGCTACGCCCTCGCCATCGGCCTGATCGCCGACGGAGTGCAGGGCAAGCCGCCGCTGACCGTGGCCTGGCCCAACGACGGCCCCCTGACCCGCGAACAGCGCGTCGGCGCCCAGACAGCCCTGACGCGCATGGGATTCGACACCCAGGGCGTCGACGGCGTCATCGGCTCCAACACCCGCGCGGCGCTCCGCCGCTGGCAGCAGGCCAACGGGCGGGTGGCGGACGGCTATCTGACGGACGTCCTGGCCGACGAGTTGATCCGGCGGGCGCGGTAGGCTTCTCCCTCTCCCGCCGGGAGAGGGTTCCCTCAAGGATTACCCCTTCACGCGCCAGGTGGCGCCTTGCGGGCCGTCCATGACGACGACGTTCAGTTCGTTCAGGCGGTCGCGAATACGGTCCGCCTCGCCCCAGTTCTTTTCGGCGCGGGCGGCGGCGCGTTGTTCCAGCAGGCTCTCGACCTCGGCCTTCAGCGCAGGATCGCCGCCCTCGAACCAGTCGTCGGGCGTCAGGGCCAGAACGCCCAGCAGGCCGGCGGCCTCCTGCAGCGACCAGCGGGCCATGGCCACGTCGTTGATGTCGGCCTCGGCGTCGTTCAGCAGGTCGCGCAAGGCGTTGCCCAGACCAAACAGTTGGGCGATGGCGCCCGGCGTGTTGAGGTCGTCCTCCAGCGCGTCCAGCACCGGGTCCAGTGCGTTCTCGGCCAGCTCCATCTCCGCCTCTTCCAGCGTGGAGAGATCGAAATCGCCCAACCGGGCGTCGGCGTCGCGCAGGACGCCGTAGAGACGGTCGAGGTTCTTGCGGCTCTGCTCCAGCAGGGTCTGGTTCCAGTCGAGCGGCTGGCGATAGTGGGCGCTCAGCAGGGCCCAGCGCACCACCTCGCCCGGCATGGCCTTCACCAGATCGTGCAGCAACAGGACGTTGCCGATCGACTTGGACATCTTCTCGGCGTCCACGGTCAGGAAGCCGTTGTGCATCCAGTAACGAGCGTATTCGTCGTGGGCCTGATCGCCGTGGGCGTGGCCGTGGGCGCAGACGCCCTGGGCGATCTCGTTCTCATGGTGCGGGAAGACCAGGTCGATGCCGCCGCCGTGGATGTCGATGGGCAGGCCCAGCGTCTGCTCGATCATGGCCGAGCATTCGATGTGCCAGCCGGGACGCCCTGCACCCCACGGCGACGGCCAGGACGGCTCATCCGCCTTGGACGGCTTCCACAGGACGAAGTCGTGCGGGTTCTTCTTGTAGGGCGCCACCTCGACGCGGGCGCCGGCGATCATGTCGTCCAGATTGCGGCCCGACAGTGCGCCATAGGAAGGATAGCTGGAGACGTCGAACAGGACGTGACCCTCAGCCGCGTAGGCGTTGCCGGCGTCGATGATGGCCTGGATCTGGGCCGTGATGGCGTCGATGTAGTCGGTGACATGCGGGGCGATGTCGGGCGGGCTGACGTTCAGCAGACCCATATCGGCCAGATAGGCCGCCTCGTAGCGGGCCGTGATCTCGCCGATCGGCACGCCTTCCTTCGCGGCCTTGGCGTTGATCTTGTCGTCCACGTCGGTGACGTTGCGGGCGTAGACGACCTTGTCCGCCCCGTAGGTCCGGCGCAGCAGCCGCACCAGGACGTCGAACACCACCGGCGGGCGCGCATTGCCGATATGGGCGTAGTCATAGACCGTCGGGCCGCAGACATAGAGCGTCACCCGGTTCGGATCGCGCGGCGCAAAGGCGCGCTTTTCACGGCGGAGGGTGTCGTGGATGTGCAACGGCATGGGCGACAGTCTTTTGCGAGTTTTCTTGCGGGACGGACGACGTGTCCCATATAGCGGCCTGATTACACATCCTGCGCCCA
>Ga0247823_10001183_pt1 | contig 21800 bp, 30 predicted proteins | sample 13C_PalmiticAcid_2_FD_192426 | JGI IMG/M metagenome (GOLD analysis project Ga0247823, IMG submission 192426) | Soil microbial communities from agricultural site in Penn Yan, New York, United States - 13C_PalmiticAcid_Day30 | ecosystem: Environmental > Terrestrial > Soil > Agricultural land... | reverse complement strand
GCGCGGGGGTGGGCGTGGGGGCCGGCTTGTTGCGGCCCGACAGGTACTGGACGAAGAACGTCAGGGCGACGCCAAGGGCGATGCCCCACGGGCCGAGTCCGTTCAGCAGTGGGATGACTTGTTCCAACTCGATCTCCTTAGCGTCGAAACACGGCGAGGATCAGGGCGAGGACGGCGATGGCCAGACCCGCGAGCGTGGTCAGCATGCTCGGGGTACTCTGGTCGGGCTTGCTCGGGGCCGGCTCGTCGGGCTTGGGCTCGTCGGGCTTGGGCTTGGGCTCCGGCATCGGGTCGGGGGTCGGCATGCCGACCGGGGCCAGAAGCGACTTCAGGGCGTCGCTCGTGTACTGGGCCGGGGCGATGGCCCCGGCGTTGCTGCCCACCCGGTTCGTCGCCGGCTTCCTGAGCGTCACGCCCGGGGAGAGGTCGAACTGGGCGACGTGCCAGTCGCCGCTGGCGTAGCACTGGACGTGCAGCTTCTCCCGGACGTCCTTCGGCAGCTTGGCCACGTCGCCGTTGACCCTGGCACAGAACGCCGCGTCCCCGACCGCCGCGACGTGCCACTTGGTCGAGTCGTCGGTCAGCGAGCCGCCGGCGACGAGGGCGTCCATCGCCTCGCTCTTCTTGACCTGCTGGCCCGAGATCGAGTACGTCTCGTCGGCCCGCAACTTCGACGGGTCGATGCCGCCGGGGAACGGGTCGGCGGACTGGCCGACCGCCGGGCCCTTCGCCTCGGGCTCGCCCGCCACCTTGAGCCGCCAGCCGAAGCCCTTGTAGTTGGCGTTCTCGAAGTAGCCCCACTCGTGGTCCGGAGTCGGCGGGCTGCCCACCGGCGTCTGGCCGAACGCCGAGTCGTACTGGCTCGGCAGGGGCGGGACCAGCACCGAGTGGCCGCCCAGTCCCGGCAGCGGGCACGCCCCGCCCGGGCACTGGCCGTACAGAACGCCCTCGAACTTGAGGGCCACGGGCTTCTCGGGGTACGGGGCCGGAGGCGGGGCCAGGAAGGTGAAGGCCCACCCGCCGCCGACCGGCATCCACCGCACCGCGTTCACCCGCACCATGTACGGCCGACCGTCCCGCTGGACCCCGCGCCACCGGGCCACGAAGTCGGGGGCGCTCATCCACAGGAACACGCCGGGCCGGTTGTTGTCGAGGATGCACGCCAGCGAGTCGTCGAGGTACAGGAGGTTCACCATGTGGGCGATGACCTCGCCGCGGTAGAAGTCGTCCACCCCGCAGTAGGTGACGCTCACCATCCGCCCGGTCTTCAGCGTCAGCTTGAGGAAGTCCACGTCGCCGCCGGTGTGCTGGACGTAGGGCGGGACCGGGATGCCCCTCTCGCGGCAGTACGCCTCGATCGTGGCGTCGAACTTCTCCGGGTAGCTGCCGCCGGGCCGCCGCTGCATCCACGCCCGGAATCCGTACACGTCCACGATGTTCTGCCACATCGCGGCGTGCCAAGCCGAAGTGTACACGCACAAGCCGGCCCCGTCCGAACCGCCCACGTTCCGCTGGTGCTGGCTCACCGGCAGGTCGGCGGTCACCCGCACGCCCTCGTGCGTCGGCACCTTCGACGGCGTGAACTGGGCCGGGGCGTCGAGCGGCAGGGCCACGACGCCCAGGGTGAATAGCATCATCCGCGACAGCATCATCCGCATGACGAACTCCTTCGGGGCGAATCAGGTGCGGATTTCCGCACCCGGCGGTTACGCCTGATCGCCGAACGTCGGGGCCGTCGCCGAGACGACGATGCCCGAGATGGTCCACAGCGTGCCGTCGCACACGAACAGGATGCGCGTCCCCGGCTCCGGCAGGTTGACTTGCAGGACCGAGTTCGAGTTCCCGTCCGGCGCCACCAGCACGACTTCGTCGCCCGCGGCGTTGGCGTCCGAGTCCTCGTGCAGCACGCCGCCGACGAAGTAGTTGGTGTCGCTGCCGGTGTCGAAGATCCAGTCGTGCCCGTCGGCAGCGGCGAGCTTGGGGACGAACTCGTACACGAGTCCGTCCGCGGGCGTCGGCAGCGTGAACGTGCGGTCGGCCGAGACGTTGGCGATGACGTGGATCTTGGACGAGTTCGCCGCCGTGATCGCGGCGTCCGCGTCGGACAGGGCCACGACGCCGCCCGACCGTAGCGGGCTGAAGCTGCACGAGTCCGCGGTCCCGTCGTTGACGAAGCACCCGGCCCCGCCGGAGGCGGTCCGCAGGAAGTACAGGGCCCCGGGGGCGTAGCCGGCCGTGGCGTCGGCCGGCACGCTCGTGCCGTGGCAGATGAGGGCCTGACCGTCGAAGTTCTCGACGATCGCGCCCAGGGGGTCGGCGTAGTGCGGCGTGATCTTCGCGCTCATCGTTCGCTCCTTGAGTGGTGGGCGGTGACCGGTATGCGGTATCCGCTCCGACTGTCCCGGACTCTCCGCCCCCGGCCGTGGTAACCCGGCCGGTTTACGCTCGCGTACTCGCCGCCCGCGGCCCCGGTCACTCCGGCCGGACGCCGTCGAACGTGACGTGGCCCAGGTTGCCCCACAGCCCCGTGGGGAAGTCGAAGTGGCGGAGGCTCGGGTCCGACCGGTCCGTGTTCCGCCCGAGCGTCCGCGGGGCGTTGCGGCGGTCCGCGGAGATCGAGGCCGCCAGCTTCCGCATGTACGCGTTGAACTCCGGGCCGTTCTGGACGTTGTCGAGCATCTCCTCGGCCGTCGCCCGCATGGCCGACATGATCGTGCCGGCGTGCATCGGGCCGCCGTAGGGGAACGGGGCGGCACTCGTCAGGCGGTTCGGGAGGATGAAGTACGGCACCGTCAGCGTGTAGTCCTGGTCCGGCTCCGGGTAGACGTACAGCCGGTAACGCGAACCCCGCGTCCTGTCCGTGCCCTCGACGGCCCGCAGCCCGCACAGGAGCGGCCGCCCGGTGACGGTCGGGTACATCGCGTACTTCTGCTCGATCAGCCGGTCCTGGGTGACGTCGATCGGCCAGTACCCGCCGCCCGACCCGTCGGACACGGTGACGACCGCCGTGAAGCCGCCGAAGTCGTCGGGCAGGTCTACGAGCCGCTCGCCGGAGGGGAGTGTGACGGTCGTTGACGGGGCGAGGAACGTCCAGTTGTGGGCCCCGTCCCTGGGGTCCACCATCGCCTGGAAGTAGAATCTCCGCAGACCCTCGTCAACGACCCGCCGGAGCGTGAGGAGCTTGGAGGCGCTCCACGCCTCCTCGCCCTCATCCGCCCCGCGGCCCCACCCGTTGTAGTGGCCCACCTCTCCGAAGAGTTGGGACATGCGAAGGGTGAGTTGGCCGTCCATGGCGCGCCGCCTGCCGTGGGGCCGGGCGAGTCGTTCGCCCGGCGGTGGTGGGGGTGGTTACTCCGTCTCGTCGTCGTCCTCGCCGCCGGCCTTCGCCTCGGCCGCGGCCAGTTCCCGCTCCGCCTCCTCCTCGGCGACCTCCTCGGTCGTCTTCTCGCCGAGTGCCACGTCGATGCGGTTGGCCAGCCACCGCGACTCCTCGAACACCTTGGCGGTCATGCGGATGAACTCGCCGTTCTCGATCGCGTCCGCGTGTCGGCTCTCCACGTCGGACAGGCGGTTCTTGATTTCCTTGAACCGCTTCAGGTCCGCCTTGTTCAGCTTGAACGACATCGACAGTCCTCGTCCGTGTGCGAAACCGGGTGCGGAAATCCGCACCCGGTGGATTGCTAGGAAGGGTTGACGCCGTCGTCAACCGCGACCCCCGGCCGCCGCGACTTTTAGTCGTGGATCGACACGCCCGGGTTCAACTGGGCACAGCCCCACCACTTGAGGTAGCCCTCGTAGGTGGTGCCGGCCGAGTCGGCGACGGCCGCGAACATGAGGCCCAGGGCGTTGGCGTCGAGGTTCGTCAGGCCCGTCAGCGTGGTCTTGGAGATGGCCGTCTCCAGTTCCACGTTGTCGGCGAAGAACCGGACCATCCGGCTCTTGTCCTTCGCCCCCGGGTCGTAGAACATGCCGAGCTTCTTGAACGTGTACGCCACGAGCGTGCCCGCCTCGTCGTCGGCGATGTCCGTCAGCGACGTGGCCCGGTCGCTGTACACCGTGTTCACCACGCCCAGACCGTCCTCCTTGACGTGGAAGCCGATCATCGAGCCGGTGTTGGTGATGGCGTTGCCGCCGTTGAACGGCACGCCCGTCGCCAGGACGAACTGGTCGGTCTCGGCCAGACCCAGGAACCACGCGGCGAAGTTCGTGACCACCGAGTTCTGGGCGTAGCAGCCCTCGAACCACAGCGGGCCGTCCACGCTCTTGTCGCCCGACATGCGGAACGACGGGTACGACTGGGCGATCGAGCCCGCGTCGTTGTCGGTGTCCAGCGCGACCCGCAGGGCCCCGCCGAGCTTCTCGACGGAGTTGACGGCACTGACCGGGACGACCGTGCCCGCGCCCGAGTTGAACACCTTGTACCGCCCGTGGGCGATCTGGGTGGTCTGCGTGCCGATCAGGGGGTAGTCCTTAAAGTCGTCGTAGAAGTACCGCCCGAGCGACGGGTCCTCCGCGATCCGCTTCAGCGGGCAGTTGGCCCAGATGTTGGGCGAGAGGCTGTGCAGGTTCGTGAGCGACGAACCGTTCTGCCGCCAGACGACGTTCTTCATCCGATTCCTCGGCTGGTTGGGGTTGAGCGGGTGCGGATTTCCGCACCCGCGGGTTCGACGTCACGCGACGCCCGGGGCTTGGCTCGGCGGGCCTTAGTAGGCCATCGTCGTGTCGGTGGCGATGACCGACTGGCGGCGGCGGTTGCGGCACAGGGTGTTGAGCGAACTCTCGACGTTCGTCATGGCCACGGTCGGCTGGTTCGGGTTCTGCCCGATGTAGCCTTCCTTCATCCACCAGTCCCGCAGACGCATGGCGAACAGTTCGCCCCAGTAGATGCCGTACACCGGGTTGGTGGTGTCGTTGTCCAGTTCCTGGACCGACACGACGCCGGCCCGGCGGAAGACGACCTTGCCGTCCATCGACGCGATGTCCGAGCCCAGACTCTCGTTCTGGCTTTCGAGGATCTCCTCCATCGTGCCCAGGACGGAGTAGTTCGTGTACCACGCGAAGTCCTCGCCCAGGTCGTAGACGGGCATGTCGTCCACGAGGGGCATGAACTTGGTGTACACCGCGGCCCGCCGCATCTTGCGGATCAGGTCGTCCTTGGAGACCGACGTGTACTGCGTGGCGTAGTTCCGCCACCGGCGGTAGGTCGTGGGCGACAGGTTGGCCACGGTCGTGAACCCGCTCGGGGCCCCGCCGTTGAACCCGTCGTTGTTGGCCTTGGTCGCCGCCGTGTTGCTCTTGACGATCCAGTACGGGATCGACTGGAACGACAGTTCGTCGCTCGCGTCCGGCACCGCCCACAGTTGGGTCTCGATCAACTTGATCCAGTCGCCGAACGCCGCCATGCGGCGGGTCTGCATGATGTCCACGATCTTCGACTCACCCGAATTCATCACCTCTTCCCGGGCCTCGATCGCCCAGTTGAAGGTGGCGTGACGCCACGGCATCTCGCCGTAGGTCATCACGTTCGGGACGTTGACGTTGACCGTGTAGCCCAGGGGCACGAACCGGGCCGACCCGTTCGTGTCGAACATGACGTTGAAGCGGATCGTCGGCCCGCTGTCGAACTTCATCTTCTTCTTCTTCAGGATGCGCTTGAGCGCGATCGTGTTGTAGTAGTCACTCGACAGGTCGGTGAACTTGAACTTGCCGAGGTGGGGGAGCGACGTGGTGATCAGGTCGCCGATATTGCTCGCCTGGAAAGCCATCGTGGCTCCAAGTAAGGGTTAAGAAGTCGGGCCGGGGCGTCGTGCCCCGGCCGTGCGGTCGCCGTCAGTCCGGCAGGTCGTCGTCCTCGTCGTCGTCGGGGATGTCGCCCGACGACGCCTTCCCGTTCTTGGCCAGCCGCATCTCGCGGATCGCCTGCACCGCGGCGGCCCGGCTCTTCTTCGGGGCCGCGGCCGGGGCCTGGCGGTGGCTCGGCCGGGTGGTCGTGGACTTCGACCACTCCTCCACCTTCGACCGGGCGGCGTTGGCGTAGGTCGATCCGGACTCGACCTCGCCGCCGGACCCCTTCGACGGGGCCGGGCCCAGGAGCTTGGCCGCGGCCTTCAGCTTCTGGACGATCGCCCGCTGGCTGTCGCCCGGCTTGACGTTGGCGGCCCGGTACAGCATCACGCGGGCCTCCGCGTGCCCCTGGTCCTTCAGGTCGCCGATCGAGCCCTCGCCGAACAGGTCGGGCCGGTCGATGGCGTCGAAGCCCTGATCGACCGCCTCGTCGTGGGCCCGCTGCTCCCGCGTCTGCTCCCGCTCCTCGAACACCTTGAGCTTGTCGCGGAGTTCCTTGTTCTTGGCGTTCGCCTTCTGGCCGAACTTCTTCAAGGCGTCCTTGAGTCCGTCGTCCAGGTAGTCGGGGAGTTCGAGTTCCTCCTCCTCCTCGACCTTGGGGGCGGCGGCGGGAGAGGGTCCAGTTCCCCCGCCGCCGAGCGAGGGCTGGCCTCTCCCAACCGAGCCCTCTCCCCCAAGGAACTCGCGGAGGTGCTTGACCTCCGCCCACAGCACGTCCGACGGCGTCTCGTCGATCTCCTCGCGGGAGATCCCGAGTTCCCGCGCGATCGCCAGGAGGCGGCCGGAGTGGGTGTACTTCTTGGTCGGATTTTCGTCGGAAGCCCTGGCGGGCTTGGGGGTTGGGGCGGCGCGTTCGGAGGCGCGTTCGGCCGCACGCTCCTCTTCCGGGGTGCCCGGGAGGTCGTCGTCGTCCGCCTCGACTTGGCTCTTCCCTGCCATCGGATGGTCCTTCCCTGTGAGAGTGAGTGTATTGTCCGGCCCGGCACCAGTGCAAGAGCAGGTGCGGATTTTCGCACCCGTCTCGTTCTAGCGGGGTCAGTCCACGATGGCCAAGTTGTAGTCGCCCGAGCCGCCGGAGTAGTTGCCGAGATTCAGCTTGGCGATGGCCGCGACACTGGGCTCGCTGCCCCCGACGATGTCGGTCGTGTCGGCGGCCGCCAGCACCGAGCCGTAACTCAGCGTGAACGGCGTCTTGGCTCGGATCTTCACCGTGAAGTTGACCGCCGCCGTCACCACCTGGAGGTACATGTCCACCGACGTCCACAGGTGTAGGTACTTCCACGTCGGCGGCACGTCCGAGGCCGACGCGTACAGGGCCACGACGGTGGCGGTGGCGAGCGAGCCCTTGACCCGGTGGACGTCGCCGTCCACGGTGATCTCGTGCGGCTCGTCGGACGACGCCGAAACCTCGCCCTGCTTGCCGGTCTCCGTCGAGCCGAACGACTCGACGGAGAAGTTGTTGATGATTTCCAAAGCCACGTCAGTCTCCGTAGCCGCCCTGGTTGTCGTGGAACCCTTCGAGCTTCAGGAGTCGCTTGCGATCGTTGCGGCTTCCGATCTTGGCGATCCCGCCCTTGACGTACTCGACGTCGAGCCCGTGCCGCTTGGCACGCTCGTTGGCCTGCTGGATCTGGTCCGGGTGGACCGCCAGGGCCTCACTGTACATCGGCCAGCAACTCGACAGGTGCGAATTCCCGCACCCGACCGGCTTGTCGGGGAACACGGCGAGGAACTCCTCGCGTGACACCTCCTTGCCGTCGAGGACGTAGACGTCTTCGACGACCCACTCCCCGTCGTCGCCCACCCTCCGCCGCGACTCGACGCGGCCGCTCGCAGCCCGCATTACGTGTTCCCCTTGAAGGACTTGCCGACGATCTGCTGCCCGCCGATGTGCAGCAGACCGACGATTTTGAGCCGGTCGCCCGAGAAACTCACCTCCACGTCCCCGCGGGTCTCGTCGGTGCTGCCGTCGGAGGTCTTCTCCGTGATGACGACGCAGGTGTCGTGGCGTTTGAAGAGTTCCTCGATCAACTCGTAGGTCGTGTAAACCTCGATGCCGTTCAACCCTCACCCCCGGCCGACGCGGCGGCCTGCATTTGGCTCGTGAAGTCCGCGGCCTGGGCCTGCTGCGACTGGTTGCCCACCGAGCGGCGGACGATCTCGGTGGTCTTGTTGGGCACCTGCGGCCCCTCCGGCCCGCCCGACGCGGCCCCGCCGGTCGCCTCGTCCACGACGGGCTCCTGGTACTTGAACACGTCCTTGATGGCCGGCTCGTTGTGGCAGCGGGCCTTGAAGTCGAGGAACTCGTTGGCGTCGAACGTGATGCCGTTCTGTTGCAGGAGCCCCATGAGCGGCGTCATCTCGGCCAGCAGGGCCGAGACGAACTCGCTCCGCTCCTCGGGCGTGACGTGCCGGACCGAGTACGGGTCCACGTTGAGCTTCGGCATGGGGCCGTGGCGGGTCATCTCGCCCTCGGCCTCGGCCGCCCGCGAGTCGGGGTCGCCGGGGTTGTGCGGGAACAGTCGCCGGGTGATGGCGTAGTCCTTGAAGCCCGGCACCTTGTACTGGCTCTCCATCACCTTCTGCGGGTGGTGCCAGCAGAACCACGCGTAGGCCCGGTACACCTGGGAGATGAAGCGGATCGTGGACGCCTGGAAGTCGGCGACGCCGCCGGCCGCGTTCTTGTCGAGGATCTTGTCCTGCGTGGCGGTGCGGGCCTGCGGGGCCCGGCCGCCCAGGATCTCCAGGTTGCCGCCGACGAAACTGAACAGGTTGCGGAGTTGGTCGGCGAACAGCACGATGGTCGGGTCGGGCCCGCCGAAGGACACTTCCTTCATGCTCTCGGCGTTGTCGGCCTGGATGATCTCGCCGTCCATCGCCTGCTTGACGTTGCCGGCCGAGTCCATCTGCCCGCCCTTGACGGGCAGGATCTTCTTGAAGTTGTCGGCCTCCTCGATCACCTTGCGGTACGTCCGGTTGCACGCCAAGTGCAGGTCCATCAGATCCATGACCGGGCCCTTGGGGATCAGGTTCCCCGGCACCACGCCCAGTCCGTGCAGGTGGTACGGCCCGCACTCCGGCCCGACCCAGTCCTGGACCCGCAGCGGGTGGTCGGCGGTCGGGAAGCCGTTCTCGTCGCGGAGCGTCACCACCTTGCGGTAGCGGGGGAGGTAGATCTCCCACAGCGTGACGCACGGCTCGATGTCCTGCCGCGACTCCTCGCCCTTGCCGATCGTGCCCAGGTGCGTGTGGCCGGCGGTCGTCAGCGACGAGTTCTCGTCCTCGACCAGTTCTTCCTTGGGCTCGTAGATCTTCTCGGCCATCCGCAGCGGGATGCGGAAGCGGCGGCCCATGTACGTGGCGTCCTTGAACCGCTTGGCGTCCATGTCGATGACGAAGTCTTCCGGGTCCACCACGTCGATGAACGGCGTGCCGGCTTCGAGCCCCCAGTTGCTGCCGGCCGCGTCGCCCTCGTCGGCCAGGGCCACCATCACCACGCCGTAGAGGAACAGGGCGTCGATCGTCGAGCGGTGGAAGACGTCGGCCAAGCCCATCTCGACGGCGTCCTCGTTCATCCAGTCCTGCATCGTCGAGACGGCCGGCTGCTGCGTGCGGTCGTGCGTGGACAGCATCACCATCGGCTCCTTCGCCACGAGCGAGCGGGAGACGATCGAGATGTACATCGAGATCAGGTTGACCGGGATCGGGTACGACACCGCGCCGTCGGCGTAGTGCGGGCCCGCGTACTGCTTGACGTTCTCCCGCCGCTTGGCGAGGTACTTGAGCAGGATGGCCCGGCTGTGGTGCAGGGCGTCGGCCAGCCGCTCGAACGACAAGCCGTCGGGCAGTTCGACCTTCTTCCTGCCGCGGCGACGCGGCCTCGCCTCGTCGGCCTTCGCCTCCTCGACTTCCTCCCCGCCGTCGAGGTCCTCGTCGTCGAGTTCGTCGGCGGCGTCGCGGGTGCGCTTCACAGTCCCCTCCGTGGGTCAGGTGCGGATTTACGCAGTCGTCTGTCACGCACGCCAGTAGTCGTTGGCCCGCCGGACCCGCTCGGTCCGGGCTTCCTGGGCCTGCCGCCACCCCATCGAACCGACCGGGTACTCGACCCGGCCGCTCTTCGCGTGGTCGGCCTGCTTGCGGGAAATCTCCTTGGCCGCCATCCAGCTTAACGCGTCGGCGATGACCATGTCACCGTGGTTTGCTCGGGCCCCGCTCGGGTCGTCGGTGTTGATACTCTCGCCGTGGACGACGTCGCGGCCGGTGGCGTCGTACTGGAACTTGCCGGTTTCGAGCAGGGCCGACTTCGACGGGTTGACGAGCCGCCCGCTGTCGAGGGCGTTCTCGTAGCCCCGCAGGAGCGTGATCTTCTGCCCGCCGCCGGGGTACCAGCCCGGCTTGTCGGAGATGGTCGGGTTCAGGACGAACTCGTCGCGGTAGTACCAGATGTTGCGGAAGCCGACTTCGAGGATCGTCTTGGCGAACAGTTCGCCCGTGGGGCCGGCGGCCTCCCACACGAGGAACGCCGGGCCGCCGTCGTGGTCTTCGAGCCACCAGCACATGGCGGCGACGAGGGCGGCGAACTTGTCGGGCTTGACGTGGGGGTTCGAGTACTCCATCACCTTGAGGCCGCGGTCGGCGTCGATGACGGAGGCGCAACTGGGCGTGGCCCCGGTGCCGGTGGCGATGTCGCAGCCGACCGCGTAGCGGGCCCGGGGGAGCCGGCTCCGGACGTCCACCTGGACCCACAGCTTCCACCGCCCCGAAGGGGTGAGGACGAGTCTGTCCGGCTTGCCCGTCCGCGTGTCGTGGTCGAGTTCGGCCGCGTCGTCGGGCTCGCGGGCGTCCCGCTCCACCAGTTCCCGCACGAGCGTCGTGTTGAAGAACTGGCTGGTCGAGCCCTCGGGGTCGATGTCGAGGTCCATCGCCACCGCCCGGCTGTCCGAGCCCTTGCGGGGGACCTGCTTGTCGTACCACACGCTCCGCACGCCCGGCCGCGGCCCGCCCTTGGGCGTGCCGTCCAGCACGAACTTGTAGCCGTCGGGGAAGGCGTAACTCTTGTCGAGGATCTTGGGGCTCGTCGGGTTCCGCGGGTCGTACTGGTACAGGCCGCGGGCGTACTCGGGGTGGTCGCTCCAGTGCAGGACGATCTTCCGCATGTCGGGCCGGCGGCTCATGCGGTAGAACTCGGTGCCGAGCCCCAGGTGGGTGCCGTTGAACACCCGGCTGCCGGTCGTGTCACTCGTCCGGCGGTTGACCTCGATGTCCTCGCGGATCTGGCTGTACTCGTCGATCGCCATCGACGTGAGCGTGCCGCCGACGCCCGCCTTGCCGGTGGACGCCTCGCCGTAGATCGACGAGTTCAGGTCGTCGTTGCCGAAGAAGAACAGCTTCCGCTTGACCTTCTTCGGCCGGAGGTAGGCGGGCAGGTGGCGGAGGACGAAGTCGATCTTGTAGAAGAGCGACATCGAACTGTCGGAGTCCACCAGTTCCCGGGAGCGGGAGATGAACAGGAGCGTCTTGTTGCGGTGGAACAGGAAGAGCCACGTGAAGACCAGGATCATGAGCCAGCTTCCGCCCATCTGCCGGCTCTTCTCGATCAGGACGTCCTCGTCGTTTTCGATGCACCACACGATCTTCTCGGCCGCGACCTCCTGGGCGGGGAAGGTGAGGAACGGCCCGATCTCGTCGCCGCTCTTCTTCTTCGGGTTGAACTGCCAGCAGAAGGCGTTGACGAAGAACAGGAAGTCGTCGCGGCACGCCAGCCACGCCGCCTTGCGTCCAGGTGCGGATTTCCGCAGCAGGGCCCGCAGTTCCCTGCGGAACCGGACGTTGGCCTCGTACTCCCGCGGCACGATCCGGTGCCACTTCTGCCCGAAGAGCATCCTTGCTCCCGATCAAGTTGCGAGCCAGTACACGAACCAGCCGAGCCCGAAGAGGGCGAGGCCGACGACGACGCCGGCCGCGAACAGGCCGACGAAGATCGGCGTGAAGTCAACTTTCATCATCGGCGTCCCTGCCGTCCTGCGGTGGCGTGTCGTCGGGCGGCGTGTACTTGCGGCCCTTGAGTTCGTTGATCTTAGCGAGTTCGTCGCCGACCTGCCTGATGAATTCCTCCTGCCTAGCCTTGAACAGCTTTTCGATCTCCTCCCGCATCCACCCCTCGGGGAGGTCGAGCGGGTTGTGGTCGGGCCTGGGCCCGGGCTTCAACTGTTCGCCCTGGAGGGCGAACAGTCGGCTCGCGGCGGCGGCGTACTCGTTCAGGAGTCTCGTGACCAGCGACGCCTGCCGCATCTGGGGGTGGGCGTTGGCCCAGTCGCGGAGTTCCTTGAGTTCGAGGTCGTTCACGAGTTTCCTCGGGTTTGGGGATTTCTTCACATTCGGGGCACGATCATTGCTTTACAATGAACGTGCCCCGGACGGCAAGTGTCCCCCAAGGGATTGGCCTCGCCCGGAGGAAACCCATGTCTGGCGACTTCGAGTTCATCCGGCTTTTGGTGGAGAGTCCCACGGACTTGACCCGGGAAGTGCTTTCGAGCGTTCCTCGGCCTGGGCCAGCAGTTCCCGCGTCAGCGAGTCCAGGTACTCCTCGGTCTCGTCAACGTGTTCCTGGGCGGCGGACGGGTCGGCCTTCTGCTCGGCCAGCCGGGCCTCCGACTCCAGCCGCTCCAGCGACTCCATGAACGCGGCCGGACTCTTCTCCAGCCACGCCCTGACCGCCTTCAGCCCCGGGTTCGAGTCCCTCGACCTCGGGGTGTTCAACACCCGCCGCATCGCCGCCAGCCGGTCGAAGGTGCGGAATTCCGCAAGTGCGTCTGTGCCGTCCTCTCCGCCAGTATCTGGCGTTTCGATTCTCCGGACTACGCCCTTCGCGTCCCGGTAGCAGCCCGGAGGCACCTGCCCGGGCTTCAGGGACGTTTTGTTCGGCGGCCGCCCCTTCCTCCCCTTCCGCGGCGTTTGCCCCTCCTGGGGCACGCCAGGGCCCTTTCCTGGCCCCGTAGCCTGGGCCTCCGAAATCGGCGTCGGTTCTTCCACAGGGAACCCCCTCGCACGGATCGACCCCGGGGGGGTCGGCTCGTCCTGACACCACCCCAATCTACCACCCGCCTCCACTCCCACCCATTCCCCACCCGCGGATTCCCGCACCTGCCACTCCCGCCGTCCGCACAAGTCCCTGCGTCGGCAGAGGTTTGTGACGACGAAGAGGACATAAGTCGTATTGGGGCGTGTCGGCAAGGCCGGGGCGGTCGGCTCATACAGAGACGACGGGCCGGTTTTGAGGTGCCGCCTCAATTCGGGTGCCCGCCCCCCGGTGAACCCCGCAACCGGGGGGCCGCAGGGGACACGAGAGGTGCCCACAGCACGACAGGTGCGGGAAACCGCACCCGGGGTGCAAGTGTTCGCATCCGTCCCCCACCTACGCCACTGACGACGGGTCGCAGCCCCCCGGGCAACCGGGCGAACGGCTGGCCAGTCCGAGTGTGGGCGGGGTGTGTCCCACTGCGGCTACCGATCTTTGACAACTTACCTTTCCCAATGCTCCGCGGGGGGTTCGATTCCCCCCGCAACCCCTTGGGTCTGCCTCTGCACTTCGCAGACGGGTGACCCAGTTCGAGGGTTAGGCATGTTCAAGTCTCAGGCGAAGCAAACCGCGGTGGACTTTGACATCAACGCAAGCAACAAGCCCATCCTGCGGCGGATAGCGGCGACTTTCGAAGACTCCGAAGACGTCGCAATCTTCACGCGGTATGCGTGCGAGATGGGTGCGGTCAGGGTGTTCACGCGGTGGGACGGTGACAAGCAAGAGTGGCGGGTGTCCGCGACTTACAACGAAGCCGTGGACACACTGTGACGAGTGGTCGGGACGTGCGGACGGCAGCGTCCGCAGGGTCCGGGCGGGTTCGACCCCCGCCCGATCGCTTCCCCCGCAATCCGCGGGGGGTTCACCAAAGTGAGGGGTTGTCATGGGTGCGGAGAACAACGGGACCGAGACCAACGGCACGGTTGACGGGCTGGAGAACCGACTCCCCGAGTCGGCCAAGCGGCCCGCCAAGAAGCCCAAGCCCGCCAAGAAGACGGGCGGCCTGTTCTCACAACTGTGGGACCTGGCACGCGACAAGGGCACCAAGAACAACATCGTTCTGGAACGCAACACGCAGGAGGGCGGGACGGTCGAACTGGCCGTCAAAGCCTTTCCCGGGTCGATCGACCCTGACTCGCTGTACGAGGCGGCGAGCGTGGGCGAAGCGGGCCTTAGCTTCAAGGGACTGAAGGGCAAGGAGTGCGGTCTCGCGTCCGTCAAGAACGCGACCAGCAAGCTGGAGGGCGACGCCGCGGCCGACGCGGTCGAGCGGATGTGCAACGTCGAGGACTGATCCCACCGGGGGACAGGTGCGGTTTTCCGCATCTGGAGCGGGTTCGACTCCCGCTCTCGTCCCTGCCTTGAAAGACTGTTTCGAGCATGGGGGGAAGACATGAGAGGGTTCGGACGCGACGACACCCGACGCATGCCGGCCTACAACCCGAGAGGGGCTAGGCTCAAGCAAGTCGGGGCCGTCATCGAAGTCGGCGGGGCGACCGCCCGCGTCACGGAGAAGCGACACGGCTACTACACGGCACTCGTGTACGTGAAGCCCACCGGACGCAACTTCCGCAAGTTCTCGCGTGCCCTACACGCGCTGGGCTTGTCGCTGACACCCGACAAGGACGGCAAGGGCTGGCAATACAACTTGCCGGCCCCGCCCGTGGACGGGATCAACTGTTTCGAGGTCTGCGGGTTCTGTGAGCATCTCGACTTGCTCGCCACCAACGACTTCGTCGAGCGGATGGAGCAACGCATCAACGTGAACCCGGACGTCCGCGCCGCGGGGTCCGGGCCGACCAAGAGGTGAACCGTGTTGACAGTCGTGTTCCTGGTTTTCGTGGGCTTCATCGCCTACGCGTGGTTGACCGTTGCCGCGAACCCGCGGCAACCCTACTGAGGGGGTTGTGATGAACGTGGACAGGGAAATCCGGAAGGCCGAACTGAGGCTGCGTGCCCAGACTCGCAAGGACGTGGGCGAGCGCGTCGCCCGGCTGGCCGGCACCGACCCGGGCCGCCGCAAGGCGGTCTGGTCGGTCATCGACCGCAAGGGCAACTGCGTCAGACAGTTCGCCTACCCGGACCGACAGGCGGCCGCGGCGTTCGCGGCCGAACGCGACGGCTGCGTCCTGGTGGTCGAGAAGGTGAAGATGTAGGGCGTTGACGTGACGACGACGCACCCGCGAGTCGCGGGTGCGTTTTTCCGCACCCGAACCACCCACTTTTGTGGGCACGACAGGTAGGCTGTTTCAACCCGTGGAGGGAGTCGTGATCCGAGTTACCGCCGTCACCGACAAGGGCGGCGTCGCCAAGATCGGCGAGCATGTGACCGTCAGTTACGCAGTCGCGGGCGTCGCGGACCTGCCGATCGCGGAGTTGCTCTACGTCTGGGTGAGTCTGCCCGGCGGCGGGCAACTCGACCTGTTCTTCAACCGCGAGACCGGCCTCTTCGTGGCCGACAAGATCAACAAGTCCGGCTCGGGCGGCAACGAGTTCGTCCGCGTCAACGTGAACGATGTCAACGTCCCCACCGCCCGCTAGGATGTGGCAATGGAAATCCTCGTACTCTTCGCCGCCATCGCCCGGTGGCTCACCAACGGAGATCCCGATGAACCGCAAGGCTCGTGAAGAACTCGCCCGCCGCGCCGCCAAGAAGGCGTACAAGGCGGGGCAGCAGGTGGGGCCGCAGACCGTCGCCCGCGTGCCCGACGGCCCGCCCGCCAGGGGCAAGCCCTACACCGGCGGGCCGAACTCGTGGATGCAAGCCGTGTTCATGTCCGTCTTCCGCCGCAAACGCTGACCGCGGCGGGTAGGCGGGGCGGCAAACGCGTGTAGCTCAGTGGCAGAGCGGTCGGCTCTAAACCGACTGGTCGCGGGTTCGATCCCCGCCACGCGTTCTGGCCGGGGCGTCGTGTTTTGTGAACCGCCGGGCGTGGCACCACCACGTCGGGCGGGGAGTCCGACCGCCGCGTGACCGCTAATCACGCGGCTAGGACTCACTGCGACGCCCCGGCCTCTCTTCTCTTTTCAAGCCTCTTCTCTTTTCAGTGGGGGTGAACAGTGGCGATTCGCGTGGCCCGCCAGGGCAAGAAGGGCGTCCACGTCGTCTACGACGTGAACAACTCGTCGGCCGGCGTGTACGTCCGGCCGTTCGAGAAGGCCCGCCGCGGCTTCTCGGTCAACGGCAACTACGTGATCAGGGACGGCGAGCGGGTGATCGACTCGAATTGGTCCGAGTCGTTCCGGGTCGTCGTGTACTGCGACAGCGACCCGATGCGGACCGAGACGAAACACAACGCGGCCAGCCGCCACATGTTCACGTCGCTCGAAAACGACGACGGGCCGATCCTCCGGTTCCACTCCGAATCGGGTGGCATCGGCCCGAAGGTGTCCGACCACCTGAGCGAATTCGCCAACTCAAAGAACTACTGGGAGTACAACCGGACGACGTCGAGCATCCCGCCCGACGTCACCAAGGCCACGCTCCGCCTGCTGCTCGGGGAGGACCCGAGCGCCGTCGAGCCGCTCATCGACCTGTTCCACGAGTACGCCGGATTCGGCCGCGTGGAGTCGGTCGTGACCGAAGGTCACGACGTGGACGGGAAGCCCAGAGTCTCCACGCGGGAGGTGGAAATCGTCCCCGCCCACTTCGCCGACCGGCTGGCGTGGTGCATGCGGCCGAAGGACGAACTCGACCGGAAGGCGACTCGCCGCAAGAAGGCGGTTTCGTAGAACAAGGGCGGCACATTCCACACACGCACATTCCCACGCACGGAGGCGTACCCGTTGACCACTACCACCGAACCCCGGAGTCCCGTGATGAACGAGACCGAGACGCTCATTTACCGCACGCTGGCGACCTGCTGCCGCGAACGCATGGAGGCGATGAAGGCGGGCGGAGTCCAGTTCCGCGACCCCGCGGCCGCCAAGCCGCTCGACGAGGCGGGCCGGACCGTGGCCCTCGTCATGGAGTTGAGTCAACTCCTGGAAGCCGACAAGGCCGCCGACTCGCTCCTGGCCAAGGCCCTCCGCCTGGGCCAGCAGATCCTGGAGGGCAAGTTCGACGGCACGGTCTCCGCCCGCTACCGCTGACGGCACCCCGTGGGCGATCGGGTGCGGAAATCCGCACCCGGTCCCCCGCGGGCTGTCGGAGTCGCCGACGCTCACCACCGGAGGCGAATGATGGACGACGAAAACCTGGACCCGAAGTTGTACGAGATCATGCAACTGATCGAACGGGCGGACAAGCTCCGCAGGCAGGTCGATCTGGCCAACAAGCGGTACATGGAGAACGACCGCGAGTTGGCCGATTACGCCACCAGGATCATCGAGAGCGGGACGTTCGAGTTGAACAAGCTCTACGTCGTGGGGGCCCGGGCGTTCGTCATCCAGGGCGGGCCCGGAGTCATGCCGAACATCGTGGCGTTCGACGTCGCCCACACGTCGGCCCACTGACCCGGCGGCCCACCACCACCACGCGGAGAGAACATGGACGACGAGGACGACACCCCGCTCGCACCGTTCACGCTCACGAGTTTCGACTTCATGATGATGGACATGACCCGGGCGGTCCGCTCGTCGGTCGCCCGCCGCTACGCCGAACTGGGCGGCGGCGTCTACGGCGGCATGCCCGCCCCCGCCCACCTGAAGCCGAGCCGCATCGGCAGCCGGGTCAGCATGAAGATGAACAACCTCATCTCGCTGGCCCTGGGCCGGGACGGCGACCGGCCGTTCGAGGCGGTCGCCGACCGGGCGGGCCTGACCCGCATCTCGATCACCGTCCTGCGGTGGTGCATCGACGTACTGTCCGGCGTGCGGGACGACGAGGTCAACTACATCATGCTCGGGGCCGCGTAGCCCCGGGCCGTTCTTTCACCACGGCAATCTTTCACCACGGCGATCTTTCACCACAACCCGAGGAGAGTATGAGTCCCCCCATCGTCCCCACGCGGATGACGCCCGTCATGCCGCCGCCGCCGACCATCGACGCCCGGGCCCTGTACGTCAAGTGGGCCGCGGGCGAAGTCGTCGTCGTCCGGCTCGTGCCCGACAAGACGGACGGCCGCGGCCTGGCCTACGTCCTGGGCCACTACCCGCTGGTCACGGCGGTCTCCACGCCCCACGGCTTGCCGCCCAGGCCCGAGGACACCACCCACGTCTACTTCTTCTGGGGCGAACTGGGAACGACGTTCTTCGTGCCCGGCGCCTACTCCTGGTTCTCGGCCATCAACAACGTCAGCCGCGACGAGGTCTACGTCTTCGACGACGTGGCCGACGCCCTGAAGTGGGTCGAGCAGAAGGGCCACCGGTGGGCCCGCACGACGCCGATCCCGTTCTAGTGCGGCCTGACCCCTCCTGACCGATCGGGTGCGGTTTTCCGCACCCGGTCCGTCGGGAGCGGCCACTCCGGCACGCTCACCAACCACGAGGGTTTGTGATGCAAGCAGTTTCTCAGCAGGCGAGCGCGACGCAGGCGGGCGAGACGGTCCCGAACGACGCCGGCCTCACGGTCGAGGCCCGGGCCCAGGACATGGTCGAGGTGACGCCGGAACTGGTCAAACTGGTGAAGGCGAAGATGGTTGCCGACCGTGCCGCGGAGTTGAAGAAGGCGGGCTACACGATCCTGGACGGGACCGTCAACCTCAAGCCGCCGTTTCGCGTCGGCGTGCAGCAGGACTGGGTGAAGGGCGAGACGTCTTACGAGTACCCGTGCCGCTTCAACATCGCCTGTAGCGGCAACTTGTACATCGACCTGTACGCGTCGGACGTCGTGTTCCTGGGCGAGGTCAAGACCGAGGCCCGCGAGGTCAGTGTGTGCGGCGAAATGACCCGCTCCGCCCGCGTCTACACCGACCACCCGATCGCCTACAAGCCCATCACCCACAAGCAGTACGAGGACGCCGAGGCGGCCAACCACGCCCACCGGATGAAGCTGAACGAGAAGCAGCGGGCCGAGGAGGACAAGAAGCGGGCCGAGCGGGACCGCGTCATCAAGTTCAAGACCGAGCAGGCCCTGATCGAGGAGCGGGCCAGGATCATCGCCCACACCCGCGCCGAGGTCGAGGCCGAGTCGGTCGAGAAGATCAACGCCCTGGCCGCCAAGAGCGTGCGGGCGTCGATTGACCGCCTGCGTGACAACCTGCTGAAGCTCGCCCAGGCCGACGTCGGCGGGACGTCGGCGGACGCGATCGAAAGTTCGGCCGCCGAGAAGAAGTCGGCGTGACCCCTCCTACCACCCCGGGTGCGAGAATCCGCACCCGGGGTGATGGGAGCGGCCAAGTCGGACGCTCACCACTTCTTTGGGGGCAGGCATGATTCACCACGACAGTCGGAGTTACAAGGAGGCGGCCAGTGCCGCCGCGAAGCAGGCCCGGGTGAAGATGGAGGACATCATCCACCGCGGCGTGGCGTCGGCCGAGACCGTCATCAACCGCGTCCTCGAAACCACGGTGTCGGACTCGATCGTCCGCACCAACGGCGTCATCGTGAAGCCCGACCCGGTCGTCGCCGACCGGTGGCGGCTCTACGACGGCGACAGCGACCGGCCGATGCACCACCACGCCTTCTCGCAGGTGCTGGCCGACACCGGCGTCCGCAAGACGTTCGTGGACGACGTGATGGCGGAGGCCAAGAACGAGCGGTGGGGCACCGATCTGGTCGCCCACAACGTCAACACGATCCTGTCACACCGCAAGAGCCGCAACCTCGTGCGGGCGGAGGGCGGCACGGTCAAGGGCTGGCTGTCCGACAAGTACCGCCGCATCGACTCCCGCCCGCTCCTGGAGTCGTTCGTCACCGCGTGCCAGGAGATGGGCCTCCAGCCGATCCAGGGCGTCGGCACCGACACCAAGGTCCGCGTCCGGGCCGTGCTGCCCCGGGTGTTCGAGCCGGTCGAGAACGAGGTCATGCTCTTCGGGCTGGAGTGGGGCAACTCAGACTTCGGCGACGGCGGCCACGTCGTCAACCTGTGGACGATGCGGATCTGGTGTACGAACCTCGCCATCACCGACTCCTGCCTGCGTCAGGTCCACCTGGGGCCGCGGCTGAAGGAGGGCATCGCCTACTCGCAGGACACCTACGACAAGGACACGGCGGCCAACTCCGCCGCCCTCCGCGACGTGGTCAAGGACGTCATCGGGCCGGGCCGGCTCAACAACCTGCTCGACGGCGTCAAGGCCGCCAGCGAGAACGAGATCCAGGGCAAGGACGTCCAGGCCATCCTGAAGAAGCACCTGGGCAAGGGCGACGCCGAGCGCATCCAGGCCGCCTACGAGAGCCCGGACGTCGTCAACCTGCCCGCCGGCAACACCCAGTGGAGACTGTCCAACGCGATCTCGTGGATCGCCAACGCCAAGGACGTCACCCCCGAGAAGAAGCTCGAACTGGAGACGCTCGCCGGTTCACTCATCCCCCACACGGCGGTCAAGGCCCGCGAGGTCTAGCCGACCGACGCGGCGGGTGCGGATTTCCAAGCTGCGGATTTCCGCACCCGCCGCCACCGGAGTCGTCAATCATGTGTGCCGACGAGATCAAAGCGTTCCTCACCAAGCTACGCGAGGAGTACGGCGAGGACTTATACTTCTCACTCTCAGTCGAGGTCAGCCTCTTCCGCGACTACGCCGAGTACCAGTACAAGCTCTTCGACGGCAAGGGCTGGTTCTACGGCGCGACGCTGGAGGAGGTCGTGACCTTGTCCCGCAACAACAGGAGGACCGCGTGAACCACCACTGGAAGTCCAAGAAGGACATCCTGCCGTCGCAGCGGAAGCGTCTGAAGGCCCTGACCCGAGACCTGCCCGACGACGGCACCTACGCGCCCGACGGCTTCGGCGTCATCCTGCGAGCCCGGAAGTCCTCCGTGCCCGTGTCCGAGGCGTTCGCCGACGACCCGGAGGGCTACGAGGCCCACTTCCGGGCCCTCGAAGAGCGTGTCGCCCGCGAGATGGCCGAGGGCGGGGCCCACGCCAGGAGTCTCGCCAAGCTCAAGCGCCCCAAGCGGGACCTGACGGCCGAGAACAAGCGGCGGCTCAGGGACGTCGGCCGCACGGCCGAGTGGATTCGGGTGTACTCGTGCGGCTTCTGCCGCCGCGTCCTGATCTCGCCCAACCAGCCCGAGGTGGGCCGGTACGACTACGAGCGGAAGTACACGCTCGAACGGGCGATCGCAAAGTACACGCTGGCGACGCACCGTGTGGCCGTCGCCGGCCGTGAGTTCTACGCCTGCCACACCTGCCTCAAGGAGCGACCTTGCCTGAATACTTCGTCAGCTTCGCCACCGACGCCGACCTCACCGAGATCGCCCGCATCTCGGCCGAAGAGCGTCTCATCGAACTCACGCGGACCGACCTGATCGGGCTGTCGGCCCGCCGCGACGTCTACATCGAGAAGGTCGTGATGTCCGACCCGGGCGACGCCCAGATTCTCGGCTTCTCGATCACGCAGCGGGCCAAGACCAGGGACGGGGCGGCGATCCTGCTCGTCGCCCACATGTTCTCCCGCGTCCCGGGGGCCAAGGCCAAGCTGCACGACAACGCCAGCGCCCGCGCCCGGATCATGCGGGCCACCCTCGCCTACACGGGCGGCGAGATCGTCAACGGCCCGTACACCCCGCCACCGGAGGAGAAGTCCGATGCCACCTAAGAAGTCCACCGCCTCCCTCAACAAGGCCGCGGTGCCGACCGCGGCCGAGGAGGCGGCCCCGCCCCCGAGTGCCGAGGTCTTCCGCGGCAACGCCGGGTTCGTGACCCTGTTCCACCCGTCCGGCGCCCAGGTCGTGCTGCCGCTGCCCGAGAAGGCCCCGTACTCGAAGGTGGACGAGTACCTGTCCTGGGGGTTCCTGGGCCGCGACCCGCTCGCCAAGCCCGCCCCGAGTGCCCCGC
>Ga0247823_10001181_pt1 | contig 21843 bp, 21 predicted proteins | sample 13C_PalmiticAcid_2_FD_192426 | JGI IMG/M metagenome (GOLD analysis project Ga0247823, IMG submission 192426) | Soil microbial communities from agricultural site in Penn Yan, New York, United States - 13C_PalmiticAcid_Day30 | ecosystem: Environmental > Terrestrial > Soil > Agricultural land... | reverse complement strand
CAACCAACCGAAGCCCCCGCACTCCTCGCAAAAGCCGTCCGCACCTGGCTCCCCTAACCCAATCCCCTTCGTCCCTTCGTCCCCTCCCTACAGCACCTCATCCTCCGACTCCGGCGCGCTACCCTCGAGATCGGCGACCGCCTCCTCACGGCTCCGGTAGATATACAGCACGCGATCGAGCTGCGCGATCTCGATGAGCGAGGCAACCTTGTCGCTGAGCGCGACGAGGATCGCGTACCCACCCGCGTTCTTCATCTCCCTGTGCGCCAGCAGCAGCGCGCTGAGGCCCGTGCTGTCGCAGTAGTTGACCTCCGAGAGATCGATGAAGAGCACTTCGATGCCCGCGCTGCAGAGGATGAGGAGCTCGCCCTTGAGATCGCCGCTGTTGCTGGCGTCGAGGCGATCCTCATGGAGCTTGACGGTGGCCGCGTTGTCTGAGCGGTCGACGGTGTATTTCATGGTCGTGCCGGAGTGCGATTTCTGGAGTGTCTCGGAGTCGTCGGCAAGATAGTCAATCGGGCGCCTGTGTCGGCTATTCCCAGCGCACCGCGTCGGCCGCGAGCAGCCGCGCCGCACGCCGCGCGGGATACAGCGCCGCGCTGAACGAGAGCACGAGTGCGGTTATGCTCACCAGCACGATGTCGGCCACTCTGAGCTCGACCGGCAGCGCCGAGATGATGTAGACGGCGACGTCGAGCTTCATGAACAGGCCGTACTGCTGCTGCAGCCAGACCGCGAGCAATCCGAGCGACAGGCCTCCGACGAGCCCGATGACGCCGACCATCATTCCTTCGAACAGATAGATCCGCTGAATGGCGCGGTCGCTGGCGCCCATGATCTTGAGAATGCCGATGTCGCGACGTTTCTCGATGACGGTCATCGTGAGCGATCCGAGCACGTTGAAGACCGCCACGACGATGATCAGCGAGAGGATGATGTAGGCACTCCAGCGCTCGAGCTCCATGACACCGAAGAGATCGCGATGCAGATCGTGCCATGTCTCGACACGGTAGGCCGGACCGAGCGATCGCTCGAGGGTGTCCTTGACGCCGGGCGCGCGCTCGAGATCGTCGAGACGGATCTCGAGGCCCATCGCGTTGTCCATCACGTCGAAGATCGCGCGGCCGGTGGCGAGGTCGGTGTAGGCGTAGTAGCTGTCGTATTCCTTGTTGCCCATCTCGAAGATGCCCGAGACGACGCAACGGATGACCTGCGGCTCCGCCAGTTGCGTCAGCGTCTCCTCGAGCCCGCTCTGGCTCAGCAGCGACAGTGTGTCGCCGACGCCCGCGCCGAGTGCGATGCCGAGCAGGCTACCGAGGACGATGGGATGGGGATTCATCGCGCTCGGCGCCTCGAAGTCGCCGGCGACGATCTGATCCTCGAGGCCGATCGCGGACCCGACGTCCTCGCGACGCATCGCCCGAAGCTGGATCACACGAAGCGTCGGATAGAGCACGACCGACCGCCCCGAGACGAACGGAGCCGCCGCGACGACGCCCGGCACCGCGCGGATGCGCGGCAGCAGCGAGTCGGCGACGAGCGTGGTCGCCGTCGCGGGCGTCACGCGCAGATGGGGATCGAACCCGACGAGCAGATCCTTGACGAGCGTGTTGAAGCCGTTGAAGACCGACATGACGCAGACGAGCGCGAAGACCCCGACGGTGATGCCGAGGATCGAGATCGTCGAGATGATGCTGATCAGACTGACCTTGCGCTTGGCGCGGAGGTATCGCCGTGCTATGAACCACTCGAAGGGCATGGGTCCGAAGATAGGGAATAGGGGATGCCGCTGACGTCGAGCGCCGACGGTCCACGGGAGCAAATCGCGGCCGGCGTTTGCCGCGTCGGTGCTACCTTTGCCCTCCCGTTATGATCGAATCGTTCCTCTGGCTCGCGTGTGGCCTGTACGCGCTCGAGTACACCTTCTTCCTGTTCGGACAGCGTCGCGTGCCTCGTGTGCGCCGGAGCGCTCCGCCGTCGTGGCCGCGTGTGACCATTCTCGTCGCCGCGCGCAACGAGGAGCCGAACATCGCGCGCTGCCTCGAGTCGCTCCTGGCGCAGGACTGTCCGGCGGATCGCCTGCAGATCGTTGCCGTCGACGATCAATCCGAGGATGAGACCGGCGCGATCATGCATCGGATCGCCGACACCGCGCCGGATCGCGTGACCGTCGTGACGACGCGCGAGGAGTCGTCGCCGACGCGCGGCAAGGCGCGCGCGATCGCCCAGGGGGTCGATCATGCCATCGGCGAGATCGTGCTGCTGACCGACGCCGACTGCGTGGCACCGCCGACGTGGGCGCGCTCGGTCGTCGAGCACTTCGTCGACGGCGTCGACGCCTTCGGCGGCTTCACCGTCATCAGCGCGCACGATCAGTTCAGCGCCGTCCAGCAGCTCGACTGGATTCACCTGCAGTCGCTGGCCGCGGCCGGGCTCGCGTTCAACGTCCCGCTCGGCGTGATCGGCAACAACTTCGCGTTCCGTCGCGAGGCCTACGACCAGGTCGGCGGGTATCGCGCCGTCAGTTTCAGCGTCACCGAGGACTACGCGCTCTTTCGCGCGATGCACGACCGCGGTCGTCGGGTGGTCTATCCGTGCACGAAGGACACCGAGATCGTGACGCTACCGTGCGCGTCGCTGATGGAGGTGCTCTCGCAGAAGCAGCGCTGGTCGCGGGGCGGCATGGAGACCGGCGTGCGCGGCTGGATGGTGCTCGTCATCGCGGCGCTGATGATGGCGGCGGTCGTCATCGCTCCGTTCGCGGGGGTCGTGCCGTGGATCGTCGTGTGGTCGACGAAGTTCGTCTTCGACCTCGCAGTGATGACCCCGACGCTGCAACGCCTCGGACGCACGTCGATCCTTCGCTACTTCCTGAGCTTCGAGTTCTACTTCGTCGCGCAGGCGCTCGTCGTTCCCTTCCTGCTGATGCGCCCGACAGTCGTCTGGAAGGGACGCTCCTACCGCTCGTAGGCGGCACCGCCGCGAGCCCAACCGAATTCCCGCACACACCAGCTCTCGTCAACGAGGTCCGACGATGAAGAGACACCTGGCCCAGCTTACAGTCGCCGTCACGGCACAGCTCGTCGTCGCGTCGATGGCATCGGCGCAGACGTTCGAGGAGTACCGCCACACCGTCGACGCTCCGTACGCCGGACGCTACGAGGCGCGCATCGGCGGCTCGAGCGAGCCGGAGGCCGAGAAGCTCCGCCTCGACATCGGCGCGTCGATCGACATCCTGACGCTGCGCGACACGACCAATCTCGCGCCTCGTTCCGGCGCGACGCGGCTGTCGTTCGGCGCGGACTTCTTCACGTGGTCGCGGCTGCGATCGGAGCCGAACTTCAAGTTCCCGGTCGAGGCGATCGACTACTACTTCGGCATCAACGCGGCGATTCGCCTGGCGCGCATCGCCGGTCACGCGCCGCTGATCTCGGAGGTCCGGCTGCGTCTGGCGCACATCTCGGCGCATCTCGTCGACGGCGAACGCGCGCTCGGCGACACCGCGTGGACCGCTCCGACGGTCTACAGCCGAGAGTTCGTCGACGCCATGATCGCCGCCGACGGTGAGCGGCTGGCACGGGCGATCGGACTGGGCTCGGCCTCGATCCGACCGTACCTCGGCGCGCTTCACATCTTCCACACGATTCCGTCGCTTGCCGCGGCGACCTCGCCGTACCTTGGCTTCGACGGATGGATCGAGCCGACCGCTTCGCTGCCGTTCGTCGTTCGCGCGGGATACGAGCTGCGTGTCAACACCGAGCTCGACGCGGCAATCGCCGAGCACCACGCGCGCCTCGGGCTGAAGCTCGGCCGTCCGCACACCAACGGTCTGCTGCTGGAGACGACGTGGTACTCCGGCCGCTCGATGTACGGTCAGAGCTTCGGCCAGCGCGAGTCGTACGTCTCGCTCGGCTTTGGAATCGACTACTGATGAACCCGATCACTCCCGAGAAAGAGACGCTCGACGGCGCCGTCGCGCCGCGCGATGCCGGCGGCGACGAGAAGGGCTATCGTCCGAACATCCCGCTGCATCTGTTCCTGTTCGTGATGACGTTCATCACGATCGCCTTCGGATGCGGCGTCTTCGCGCTCGGCTCGGTCGTGCCGCCGGAGCTCGAGCGCGCCGATCTCTGGCAGTCGATGCTCATCCAGTTTCGACTCGGCATTCCGTACGCGATCCTGCTGACGCTCTTCCTGCTGGCGCATGAGTTCGGACACTACTTCGCCGCGCGCGCCCACGGCGTCGTCGCGACGCTGCCATACTTCCTGCCGATGCCGTTCGTGCAGGTGATGCCGTTCGGCACGCTCGGCGCGGTGATCCGCACACGCTCGCCGATCATGACGCGCCGGGCACTGTTCGACATCGGTGTCTCCGGGCCGATCGCCGGGTTCGTCGTGGCGCTGGGCTACCTGATCATCGGCACCTCGACGCTTGGCGGGATCGAACGGATCCATGCGCTGCATCCCGAGTACGCCGCACTCGCGACACTGCCCGACTGGGGAATTCACTTCGGCGGATTCCTGCTGCTGGAGATCGTGCGCGTCGTCTTCACGCCGGCGGGTGGCTTCTTTCCTCCATCGAACGAGATCTACCACTTTCCGTTCCTGGCGATCGGCTGGTTTGCCATGGTCGTGACGTCGCTGAACCTGCTGCCGCTCGGCCAGCTCGACGGCGGCCACGTCACCTACGCCATGTTCGGCGAGCGCCAGCGCATCGTCGGTCGCTGGTTCCTGCGCTTCATGCTCCTGGTGGGACTCGGATGGGTGGGAGGGATGCTTCTCGAGGCCACGCGAGCCGCGAGCGCCGATCCGATCTACCGGTTTCTACAGAGCATCTTCGGTCCGGCGATGGAGCTCATCGATCGCCACGCTCCGTGGTGGTTCAGCGGGTCGCCGATCTGGCTCGTATGGTCGCTGATCGTGCGCTTCCTCGTACGCGTCGAGCATCCTCCGATCCCGGATCCCACGCCGCTCGACCGTCGGAGAATGATCATCGGGTGGATCGCCATCGTCATGCTCGTACTCACCTTCAGCTACAGCGTGATCTCCGACAAGGGCGGACCCGTGACACCGCCGCGGCCGGCCGCGACTTCGCCGGGCGCCTGAGCGGCGCATTCATCAGCCGGCCGCCCCGTCCCGCCACTGCACTTCGTAGAGCTTCCGATACAGCTCCCCGTGCGCCAGCAGCTCGTCGTGCGTTCCCTGCTCGACGACCGTTCCGTTCTCGATCACGACGATGAGATCGGCATTGCGGATCGTTGAGAGCCGGTGCGCGATGACGATCGCCGTACGGTCGACGAGCAACCTGTTGATCGCCTCCTGCACGAGCATCTCGCTCTCGGTGTCGAGCGCGGACGTCGCCTCGTCGAACAGCAGGATCTGCGGATCGCGCGCGAGCGCCCGCGCGATCGCCAGGCGCTGTCGCTGGCCGCCGGACAGGAGCACGCCGCGGTCGCCGATCATCGTGTCGTAGCCGTGCGGCAGTCGGCTGATGAAGTCGTGAGCATTGGCCATGCGCGCGGCTTCCGCGACGCGTGTCTCGTCGAGGTCGACCCTCGTATAGGCGATGTTGTTGCGCACCGAGTCGTTGAAGAGAATCGACTCCTGCGTGACGATGCCGAAGAGCGAGCGGTAGCTCTCGAGCTCGAACTCGCGGATGTCGACGCCGTCGAGCGAGATGCCGCCGGTGGTCGGGTCGTACAGCCGGATGACCAGGTCCATCAGCGTCGACTTGCCTCCGCCGGAGGGACCGACGAGCGCGACGGTCTGACCCCGCTTGATCGTCAGCGTCAGATCGCGCAGAACGGGATGGCCCGGACGGTACTCGAAGCCCACGTTGAGAAGCTGCAGGTCATTGCGCATCGGCGGCGCGACGCGATGACCGCCAGTGATCTCCGGCTTCGACTCCAGGATCGCGAGCACCCGCTCTCCGGCGGCGAGTCCGCGCTGGATGTTCCCGGGGATCGTGAAGATCACCGTGATCGGCTGCATGATCGCGAAGAGAAGAAACAGGAAGGTGATCAGCTCGTCGGCGCGCATCGCGCCGTCGAGCACCTGGTAGCCACCGTAGAACAGGACGACCGCGAGCGCGGCGATCGCGAAGATCTCGCTGGTCGGCCCCATCAGGTTCGTCGTCGCCGAGTGCTTCATTGCCGAGCGGACGTAGCGCGCCGTGTCGGTGCGGAACCGATCGACCTCGTAGGTCTCCGCGGCGTACCCCTTGATGATCCGGATGTTCTGGAAGGTCTCCTGCAGGCGGCTGGTGATGTCCCCGAGCAGCGACTGCAGTCGCGCAGAGTAGCGCTTGATCGACTTCGTCAGCACGCGGATGACGATGATCGAGAGGATGCTCGTCGAGAATGCGATCGCCGTCAGCAGGGGAGAGAACGAGATCAGCAACAGAAGCATCAGGAGCACCTGCACCGGCTCGCGGATCAGCGTGCTGATCGTTGGTCCCACGAGGCTGTTCATCCCGGCGACGTCGTTGGTGACGATCGACATGAGCTCGCCGCTGCGCCGCGCGTTGAAAAAGCCCAGCGACTGCCCGATCGTGCGGCGGAAGATGTCGTCGCGCACGTCCTTCATCATGCTCTCCTCGATCCGCGTGCTCAGCAGCGCCCCGCCGTACTTCAGGATGTTCTTCGCGACGAAGATCCCGATGATCATCAGGCAGAGGTTGCGCAGCGACACGACGGGGTCGGCGTCGAGAATCGTCGACTGGATCGAGCCGATGAACCACTCCTTGACGCCGGAAAGGAAGCCAGGCTCGTCGACCGGCAACGGCGTGCTCGGCGTCGCGGTTCCCTCCTGCGGAAAGACCAGTCGCATGATCGGCCAGATGATGCCGATCGAGGCCGTGCTCAACGCGCTGATCAGCAGGCTGATGAGCATCGAGACCGCCAGCGGCACCGAGTACGGACGGACGTAGGGAAGAAGTCGACGGAAGACGTTCATGCGAATGGAGAGCAGTTCAAGCGGTGCCGCGCAATTCCGCGACGAGCGAGCGGACGGCCCGGGCGACATCGTCAACGGGAATCGCCGCGAGCGTCGCGCCGGCCAGCGTCCTCGACGGCACGCCCCATGGCGTCCACTGGCTGTCGGACTCCGATGTCGTGTTCAACAGGATCGTCGCTCGACGCAGGGCGGAGCCGACGTGCACCGTCGATGTCTGCGGTGTGACGATGATGTCGAACGCGGCCAGCGACGCGACGAAGGCCGCAAACGAGTCGGTCGGCGGGAGCGCTTCGATCGACGGCTCGGCCGCCACGATCGAATCGACCCGCGCGCGATGCGCGGCCGTGCCGACCACCGTCCACGAGAAGCCTTCGCCGGCCAACGCCCGAACGAGCGCCGGAATGTTCCGGTCGGGCCATGTGTGCACGTCGTCGCGCGCGGAGATGCTGACGACGATGCGGGGCGCGCGTCCGACAATCGATCGGGGTCCGGTTTCGGATACCGGGATACCCACGCACAGCTCGAGCATCTCCGGCTCACGGCGCGGCGCGTCGGCGAGCGGGGCGATACCGAAGGGAGCGAGCAGGAGTGCGGTTTGCGGGACAATATGCATCCGTCGATTTGGCCGGGGTACGGCAAAATCGTAGATGTCCGAAAGCGCCCCTTCGAAGCCGATGCGCACGCGCGCGCCGGAGAGCACCGCCAGCAGCGCGCCGCTGGAGGAGTCCTTGGCGAGCAGGTTGATCACGACGTCGTAGCGGCGCCGGTGCAGCTCGCTCCTGACCGCGAGCAGACCGCGTACACCCGATTCGACGACGACCGCGGTGTCGATCGCGGGAAGAAGGGGAGCGATCGTCCGGTTGCGATGCCCGAGCAGGATGTCGATGCGCGCGTGCGGCAGTCGATCGCGGAGGAGTTTGATGATGGCGGTGGAGACGATCGCGTCGCCGAAGCGGTCGTGGCGAAGCAGGAGGATGCGAGCCTCGGCGGCGAGCGCGAGCTCACCCCGTTGCCGCGTGCGGCGCGAGAGCCGGACGAGCGCGGTGATGAGCGTCCGGCGCAGGCCGAGCTCGATTCGCTTGAGAAGGGGATCGGGCATGCTTGAGGCGACCGGGCCGGGCGTGTGTCGAGCGAGGCGATCGCGCCGCTCTACCCGAGGTAGTACTTCAAGGGATTCGGCGTGATCCGGCACTCCTCCGCGATGGTCACGCGGGCGATCGCGCCGCTGTCGCGCAGGGCATACAGGCGCGGCACCATCCGATCGCGCAGCTCGACGGGCGTCATCGGGTTAATGAAGATGCTCGTGCCGCCCTCGAAGCCGGCCGGCACCGAGATGCGCCACTTGATCAGGACGTGCCAGGGCATTTTCGCGACCGAGTCGACGGGGGAGTAATACCACTCCTCGTTGCAGCTGATCTCCGGCCCCATCGCCGCATGGCAGGCATGGACCAGATCGCTGACGCCGCGGAGCTCCTCGGCGCTGTGCTCGTAGGGACGGGTGTGCATCGACTTCGAGAAGACCTCGATCGTCGGATGGCGATGACCGATGCCGACGAACGCGATCGCGTGGTCGTTCTCGGCGAAGACGAGGTTGTACATCGCCGCGAAGTTCGCGCCGTACTCGTTGAAGACGTTTGGGTCCTCCTTGAGCATCCGGACCTGGCGCGTGATCGACGCGCCCCACTCGTCGAGGCCGACGAGCTGCTTGTGGAGGTGGTCGAAGCTCGCGCCGGCGGGCTGCAACCAGTTCTGGAAGACCGAGACGTAGCGCACGTACCGGTTGCGGTCGAGGATGCGGCGCATCGCGTCGACCGTCGTCTGGAAGTAGAAGAAGTGCTCTTCGGTGTCGAGCAGGCCGCTGGAGACGAGCATCGGCGTCGACCGCTCGGTGCCCGGGACGAAGTGCTGCCGCGCGATGATCAGCTCGTGACAGCCGCCGAAGAACGGCTCGCTCAATCTCAGCACGTGCTCGTCGCTCGGCTCGCTCTCGCGTGCCGCGGCGGTCGTGAAGAGCATCTTGTAGGCGATGATCTCGCGCAGGTGCCGGATGCCGTCGGCGGAGCCAACGTAGTCGCTCATCCGCTCGAGCTCCGTGAGCGGCGGAGCATAGCCGTAGTTCTTGCGCCAGTATTCGAGCGAGACGATCTCGAAGAGATTCGGCACGCAGCGGAACTCGGCGATCGAGTCGTTGTAGCGGTCGGCTGGCAGGCCGACGAGCTCGCTCCAGTGACCGCCCGTGCGAACCCACCGAGACTTCTCCGGCGGCACCTCGAAGTACCGGCTCTCGCAGAACGAGCAGATGGCCTTCGCGTCGGCCTTCGCCAGCTCGGCGGGATCGGTCGCGGCCGCGGCGTTCTGGATCGGACGCGCGGCGCGCCCCGGCACGGCCCAGACCTCGTTCCCGGTGAAGGGATTGATCTGCTTGACCGTACCGTCCGGCATCACCTGGTAGAACGTGGAATACTGCATGCGCTCCCTGGACTACGAACCGAGCGTCAATCCCGCCTCGAGCAGTGACTCGACCTTTGCGACCGTGTCGGCCTCGGCGTAATAGCGCAGCAGCGGCTCGGTGCCCGAGGCCCGGATGAGCAGCCACCCGCCGTCGACGAAGAACTTGTACCCGTCGAGCGTGCTCGAGGAGACCACGTCGTGCTCGCCGAGCTTCGTCAGGCCCGCCTTCGCCGTGGCCAGGATGCGGTCCTTCTGTTCGACGGTCATCAGCTTGTCGACCCGGCGGTAGCGGTGCATGCCGAACTGCTCATCGAGCGAGCGCGAGAGCTCGCCGAGCGTCTTGCCGCGGCGCGCCATCATCTCGAGCACCAGCAGTCCGTTGAAGATGCCGTCGCGCTCGGGGATGTGCAGGCTCGTGCCGAGTCCGCCGGACTCCTCGCCACCGATGACGATGTTGTCGGTCGTCATGAGCTTCGCGATGTGCTTGAAGCCGACCGGCGTCTCGAACATGTGGATGCCGTTGTCCTGGCAGTACTGGTCGATCATCGTCGTCAACGAGATCGTCTTGGCGACCGATCCGCGAATCCGGCGGTCCTCGAACAGGTACTGCATCAGCAGGACGAACACGCGGTGCGAGTCGACGAAATGGCCGTCCTCGTCGACCATGCCGAGGCGGTCGGCGTCGCCGTCGGTCGCCAGGCCGACCGAGTAGCCGCCGCTCTTGACGCCGTCCATGAGCACGCCGAGGTACTCACCGAGCGGCTCAGGATGGTCGAGCTCGCCGAAGGAGGGATTGAACTCATTGTGGATCTGGTCGACGTTCGGCAGCAGGTGCTCCATCGTGTGGATGCCGCTGCCGTACATCGGATCGTACAGCACCCGGAAGCCCGCCGAGGCGATCGCGCCGAGATCGATCTTCGTCTTGACGTAGTCGAGGTACTCGCGCTTCGCGTCGAAGAGGATGATCTTCCCGGTGCGCACGAGCTCGTCGTAATCCGGCAGCGCGCCCGGACCCTCGCCGCTGCTGTTTTCCAGCGCGGTGACGCGGTCCTGCACCTTCTGCACGTCCTCCGGCGTCGCCGGTCCGCCGAAGCAGGCCTTGAGCTTGAAGCCGTTGTAGATCGCCGGGTTGTGGCTCGCGGTGATGATCACGCCGCCGGCGAGCGTGCGCTGCTTGGCGGCGAGCGAGACCTGGGGCGTGGACGAAATGCCGTCGCTCAACAGCACGGGCAGATCGTGCGCCGCGAAGACGCGGGCGACCATCCGGGCGAAGCGATCCGAAAGGAATCGTGCGTCGTAGCCGATGACGACGCCGTTCTTCGCGTTCGGCTCCTCCCGGAAATACTCCGCCGCCGCGCGCGCGACGAGCGCGACGTTGGCGAAGGTGAAGTCGTCGGCGATCACGCCACGCCAGCCGTCGGTACCAAAGACAATAGCCATGTGCGGATGTTCTCGTTCGGTGAGCCGGCTCAGAGGATTCCGCGGCTGAACGCCGACTCTCCGGCGAACTCGGCGGTCGGTCCGAGCTCCTCCTCGATGCGCAGCAGCTGGTTGTACTTCGCGACGCGGTCGGTGCGGCTGGCCGATCCGGTCTTGATCTGCCCGGCGTTGGTGGCGACCGCCAGATCGGCGATCGTCACGTCCTCGGTCTCGCCCGAGCGATGCGAGATGATCGCCGTGTAGAGATTCTTCTGCGCCAGCTCGATGACCTCGAGGGTCTCCGAGACGGTGCCGATCTGGTTGAGCTTGATGAGGATCGAGTTGGCGGTCTCGTTCTCGATGCCGCGCCAGAGATACTCGCTGTTGGTGACGAACAGATCGTCGCCGACGAGCTGGATGTCGTCACCGATCGCCTCGGTGAGCTTGCGCCAGCCGTCCCAGTCGTTCTCGGCCATGCCGTCCTCGATCGAGATGATCGGGTACTTCTCGGTCAGCGCCGCGTACCACTCGATCATCTGCTCGGCGCTGCGCAACGACTGGTCGGACTTGTAGAGCTTGTACTGTCCGTTCTCGAACATCTCGCTGGCGGCGACGTCGAGCGCGATCCACACATCCGAGCCGGGCGTCAGATTGACCGCCTCGATCGCGCGGATGATCATCTCGATCGCCTCCTCATTCGACGCGAGCGACGGCGCGAAGCCGCCTTCGTCGCCGACGGAGGTGGAGTGGCCGCTGTCGCGCAGGACCTTGCGCAGCGAGTGGAAGACCTCGGTGCCCATCTGCAGGGCCTCGGCGAACGTGTCGGCGCCGACCGGGACGATCATGAACTCCTGGAAGTCGACCGTGTTGTCGGCATGGCGTCCGCCGTTGATGATGTTCATCAGCGGCACCGGCAGCGTCCGCGCGTTGATGCCGCCGAGGTAGCGGTACAGCGGGAGCTGGTGGAACTTCGCGGCCGCCTTGGCGCAGGCGATCGACGTTCCGAGAATGGCGTTCGCGCCCAGCTTCGACTTGGTGTCGGTCCCGTCGAGCTCGATGAGCATCGCGTCGATCACCGACTGGTTGTTCGCCGGAAGCCCGACGAGCTCGTTGGCGATCGTCTCGTTGACGTTCTCGACGGCCTTCTCGACCGACTTGCCACCGTACTTCGTCGGATCGCCGTCGCGGAGCTCGACGGCCTCGTGCTCGCCGGTGGAGGCGCCCGAAGGCACTGCGGCGCGGCCGATGATGCCGCCGTCGAGGACGACTTCGACCTCGACCGTGGGGTTGCCGCGCGAATCGAGAATCTGGCGTGCGTGAATGTCCTGAATGATCATGGCTGCTACGGATGCTCCTGGTGTTGACCGCTCGAAGGCAGGCGGCAAAGAAAGCTAAACCCCGCCGGATATGCAATCTGAGCGGGCCTCACGGTGGGTTCCCTACGAACGCTTACGAAGCCGAATGACGGCAACGAGCCGAACGACTCCGCCAGGTGTGCCCCACACGGCGACTGATACTCGACGGCCGCAGCGGGGAGCTCCGCTGCGGCCGTCGCAATTTGATGGGCTTCGCCTGTTTCCGGCGATCACGCGTCGTGAGTCTCGCGGAGCTTGTAGGCTCTCGCGTGCCACGTATCCGCCGCCGGAAGCTGCCAGCGGCCCGCGCGGTATGCCCCGAGCGTCCCGACGGTGTTGTCGAAGACCGTCGTGGTCGCGCCGACTTCGCCCGACTCGACGAGCGACTTGAACGCCGCCCGCGTCACGCAGCGAACGCCGCCGTCCTCGAGGAAACACACGTCCGGTGCATCGAGGATGCCGACGCCCGTCCGCTCGGTCCAGGCCTTGAGGAACTGGTACGAGGCGTCGATCGAGCAGCCGGACGGTCCGACACGCGAGTCGTCGACGGCGATCACGAGGAAACGGTCGTACGGCATCTCGTACCCGACGATCAGCGGGGAGCCGTGCGCGGCCCACTGGTCGAGGAATGCCTCGAGACCCGAGCGAAGAAGCTCGAGCTCGCTCGACTGCAGCGGGCGGGCGGTGTTGTAGACGAACAGTCGCGAGCTGTCCGGAAGCTGGTTGAGGTCTACGCGTGGCATGGTCGGCTCGTCGAAATGTTTGTTGGTCACCTGGGTCGGACAAACCCCGGTCCGCAATGTCAGGAATTCAATCCTGGGATTGTGTTACATCCCGCGATCACACGGCCGCACCGGCCGCGCGCAGACCGCTGGCGGACGTGAGGCTGGCATGATCGTTTCGGATGTCACTGGTAGACGGATCAACGTTCGAAACGAGTGGAGGGATCGGCTCGATGAAATCGCCAGAGATGAAAGGACCGGAGGAGCGACCGCGACAGGAGCATCAGGCCGCCGAGGCCGATGTCGAGCGTCCGGTCGACGATCAGACCGTGCGCGAATCGCAGGAGACGACCGATGCCAACCTCGCGATGAACGAGGAGTTCATCGACGCGGGCAACGAGTCGCATCTCGAGGAGGACGCGGCCATCGATGATCAGCGCGGCGATGGCGGCGCGGTCGACGATGTCGAGCGCGCCATCAACAACGGTGTCACCGCCAGATCGGCGGGCTGATAAGCGAAGGGCCGGGGAATGATCCCCGGCCCTGTCGTTTCGTACGTATCCGAGTACTAGTCCCGCGCGTCCGGCACCGCGTGCTCGATCGCTTCCTCGTCGACGATCGGCCGAGCGGCGACCGCCTCGCGCGCCTCCGTCGCGATGCGCTCGAGGTCATTGAGGCCGATGAACTCGACGATGAGCTCCTCGAGCGTGCGCTTTCCCTTGTCGCCCTCGCCGTGCACGCGGACCGACGCAGTGCCGGTCGCCGACTCCTGCTCGCCGACGATGAGCATGTAGGGGATCTTCTGCAGCTCCGCCTCGCGGATCTTGTAGCCGATCTTCTCGTTGCGCTCGTCGAGCTCGACGCGGAAGCCCGCCTCCTTGAGACGATCGACGACCTGCCGTCCGTAGTCCAGCCAGTGCTCCGAAAGTGGGAGCACCGTCGCTTGCACCGGCGCGAGCCAGAACGGGAAGTTCCCCGCGAAGTGCTCGATGAGCACGCCGATGAACCGCTCGAGTGAGCCGAACGGAGCGCGGTGGATCATCACTGGACGGTGCTTCTGTCCGTCGGCGCCCGTGTACTCGAGGTCGAAGCGCTCCGGCAGGTTGTAGTCGAGCTGCACCGTGCCGAGCTGCCACTCGCGACCGATCGCGTCGCGCACCATGAAGTCGATCTTCGGACCGTAGAACGCGGCCTCGCCGATGCCGATCGTATAGTCGAGTCCGGCCGACTCGGCGACCTCCTGGATCGCGCGCTCGGCGCCCTCCCAGAGCTCGTCGCGACCGACGTACTTCGTGGCGTTGTCGGGATCGCGGAACGACAGGCGCGTCTTGAAGTCCGCGAAGCCGAGCACGGCCATGACGAACTTGATGAGGTCGAGCACGCTCGTGAGCTCGGCATGCACCTGGTCGGGCCTGACGAACAGGTGTGCGTCGTCGACGGTGAAGCCGCGGACGCGCGTCAGGCCGTTGAGCTGTCCCGACTTCTCATAGCGATAGACCGTGCCGAACTCCGCCAGACGATACGGCAGATCGCGGTAGCTGCGCGGGCGGCTGCCGAAGATCTTGCAGTGATGCGGGCAGTTCATCGGCTTGAGCAGGAACTCCTCGTCGTCCTCGAGCGTGATCGGCGTGAACTGGCTCTCGGCGTAGTACGGGTAGTGTCCGCTCGTCCGGTAGAGGTCGAGGTTGCCGATGTGCGGCGTGACCACCGGCAGGTAGCCGCGCTTCTTCTGCTCGGCGCGCAGGAAGTTCTCGAGCGTCTCGCGCAGCACCGTGCCCTTGGGCAGCCAGAGGGGGAGACCCTGTCCGACCTCGGGCGTGATTAGAAACAGATCGAGCTCGCGGCCGAGCTTGCGATGGTCGCGCTTCTTGGCCTCCTCGAGTCGGACGAGATGCTCGTCGAGCTGCGCCTTCTTCGGGAACGTGATGCCGTAGACGCGCTGAAGCTGCTTGCGCTTGACGTCGCCGCGCCAGTACGCGCTGGAGATCGACAGCAGCTTGATCGCTTTGATCGCGCCGGTCGACGGAACGTGCGTGCCGCGGCAGAGATCGGTGAAGTTTCCCTGTCGGTACAGCGTGATCTCGCGATCCTTGAAATCCTCGAGCAGCTCGAGCTTGTACTCGTCGCCCTTGTCGCGGAAGTACGCCACGGCGTCGTCCCACGAGATCGGGATGCGCTCGAAGCTGTTGTCCTGACGGGCGAGCTCGGTCATCTTCTTCTCGAGGACCTCGAGGTCCTCCGGCGTCAGCGTCCGGCCGCCGGCGATGTCCATGTCGTAGTAGAAGCCGTTCTCGATCGGGGGACCGATGCCGAACTTCGTACCGGGCCACAGCGATTCGACGGCCTCGGCCATCAGGTGGGCCGAGGAATGCCAGTAGATCGCCTTGCCCTCGTCCTCGTTGAACGTGACGATGCGGATGTGCGCGTCGGAGTCGATCGCGCGGCTCAGATCATAGGGCTCGTCGTTGACGAAGATGCCGAGCGCGTTACGCGCCAGGCCAGCGGAGATCGACTGAGCGACCTCGATCCCCGTGACGCCCTCGGGGAATTCCCGGACACTCCCGTCCGGCAGCGTGATTCTGATCATGGTTCTGAAAACGACAAACGGGACGGATGAGCGCACACCTGTAGACAATGCTCATCGCCCCGTCGGGGTTTCTCAGGTTGTCGGTAGCCAGTACAACAGGCGTGCGATTTGGATGCGCGAAAGATAGTCGCTCCGATCGCGACGCGCAACCACCCGTCGTCGCAACGGGTCGAGACTCGGAGAACCGAAACACCCGAAAGCAGAACCGGGACCGCGCAGTAGCGCGGTCCCGGTCCGTTCATCGAATCGCAATGCCTGACGTTCTTAGTCGAGGCCGCCCAGGCCGACCGGCACCGAGATCTCGGCGGTCGCCTCGGTCACGTTGCCCATCTCATCGGTGACCGCATAAGTGACGGTGTAGATACGACCGGTGCACGAACCACAACGCTCGGCGCGAACGCGGAACGCATAGTCCGAAGTACCCGCGGAGACGCCGTCGATGTCGTTGACGGTGTTGCCATCATCGACGCCGTTGTCGGGCTCGTTGCTCGTAACCGAGACGAGCACGGGATTCGACACGCCGCAGCCGCCCGAAGAGGTGACCGTGGCCGTGATGTCGACCATCTTGTGATTCGGCGGGGTCAGGAGCGTCTTGTTCAGGCTGATCGAGAGCTCGACCGGCGGGCACGTGTAGATCGCGAACTCACCGATGGCGAAGCCGAGCGCACCCGACTCGGCCGTGACGACGATCTCCTCGATGACGTCAGAACCGTCGGCGTAGAATCCGAAATACTGGGCGCCGGCAGCGCCCGTGACCTCGATCTCGCCCGACGACGTGCCGTCGCTGCTGATCGCCTCCATCGTCCAGGTCGCGAAGGAGTTCGGCTCTGCGTAGAACTGGAACGCACGCGTGCCGGCCGGAAGCGTGAGCGTGACCGACGTGCCATTCGTCGAGTAGACGTCACCGGTGTATCCGTGACTCCACGTTGCCCAACCGCTTCCGATCGAACGGTGATTCAGGTCGGGGCTGAAGCCGACGTCACCGGTCGGACCGGCGACGCTCGAAACATCGTCAAACAGGTCGCGCGTGTCGTCGTCGAACGCCGTCATCGTGTAGCCACCGAGCGTCGCGGGCGGTGCGGACGTTCCCGTCGAGCCGTCGAAATAGACGTTCGCCGACAGTGTCGTCGCGCTCAGCGCGAGCGCGGCCAGTGTGGTAAGGAGCTTCGTCATAGGTCCTGAATGAGAAAGGTATGAAGTGCCCATCCGGCTCGTGACGAGCCGGGGTTTTTGGAGGGAATTCCAATTGAAATTGTCGTCGCTCAGACGACACGGACAGAGGGGCGAATCCGACTCGACTCACGACGTGCGCCGTCATTCGCGTGCAGCGTCACGCGCATGCGGCGTGTCGGCACTCGAAGGCGAGGCTCAGTCGTCCGGATGCAGCATGCGGCTTGATCGACGACACTCGAAGTGCGGCACGATAGCGCACACGAACGCAACGCGAACGTCGTACTGTGGGGAGTCAGGGATTGCGGGTTGGGGGGGCTGGCGGGAAGGGCCGCCTGGGTTATCGTGCCCATTGGCGCGTGAAGCACCATCGATAACCGCTGCGAAAGTACGGTCGTGACATGTCGAATGCAAGCAGTGTTTTTGCTGGGGCCGCCGATTGGCTCGGTCTAGTGAAAAGCCGGCCGCGCACCGCGTGCGCCTCGATCGCGCATCTCGAATTCGACCGCGACAAACGCTACCTTCGCGCGCGACGAGCAACGCAACTCGCGGGCACGACGGTGCCCGTATCGAATTCGCAGCACGACCTCTATGTTCGACAGATTTCGCGCGAGCGCGATGAGCGTACTCGCTTTCGTTTGCGGGTCATCGTTCGCCGCGGGGCAGTGCGACGATCTGTCGCTCATCGCGCGGGTCGCGCGCGCCGACGCGATCTTCGTTGGTCGCGTGATTGCGAGTCACGAGCGCGAAATCGGATTGCGCGTCGTACGCACATATCCCACACTTGTCCTTCGCGACTGGAAGGGCGCGACGCCGGATACCGTCGAGCTCGTCGAGTCGCCGATCGACGATCCGCTCGTGCCGCTGCGCGCCGGCGCGACACTTCTCGTCTTCGGCGTCGACGGTGCCGATGGCCTCGTCCGCGCGTCGCACTGTCTGGGCAGCCGGACTTTCGACGCCGACGATCCCGAGCTCGCGGCGCTCGACTACGTCGCTGCCAGCGGTGTGACGATCTTCGCATGCGAGGGCGGCGGCGTCGTCATCGCTGACGAGGCGTATCCGAGCTTCGGTGTGTCGATCGAGCACGGAGTCGTGGGCCCGCTTCTGCTCCGCGTGCGCATCACCCAGGGTCCGTACCGCATCGAGTCGATCTCCCCATCGACCGACGGTGACGTTACGGGTCATGCCGTTGCGCTTGCGCTCGGTCTGCGCGCGCGCGTGCCCGCCCGCTGGCTCGGCGCGCTGCCATACCTTGACGCCGGCCTTGCGCGAGCATTCGCGGTCGACGGCCTGGCCGCGACCACGTCGATCGACCACGGTCTCTGGTCAGCGCACGGCGGGCTCGGCATCGACGTTCCACTGGGCGCGCAGTTCGGTGCGTTCGTCGAGGCCGACGTGGCGCTTGCTCTCGATGGCCGCGCCCCGCGGGCATTCGGCGCGCGCGTCGGTGTGCAGGGAGCACTTCGTCGACAGGTGATCGATCCGGAGTCGCGGTAGCGACCGCTTCTTCGCCGATGGCAGAGACCGCGTCGCCTAAGGTTCCGACGTACCTTCGCGCAGTCGATTCGCGACGCGCACCCAACACGAGCACATCCATGCTGGACTGGATCCGCATTCCCGTTCCCGGCGGCCACGCCGACATCACGTTCGTCGTCCTCGGCATCCTGCTGATCGTCGGCGCACTCATCGCCCGCAGCCGCTACGAGCGCGCCGAGTCGGAGCGATATGAGCGTATGCGACAGGGCGACCGCGGGGAGCCAAACGACCAGCCTTGACGCTTCGTCGCTCGAAAACTGATCCGGGTCAGTCCTGGGATCGGCGCGAATGCGCACCTAGCATTCGTACCGACACCGAGAAAGGACACCCCGATGCTGGACTGGATTCGCATTCCCTATGGCAACAGCTCCGTCGACATCACCTTCGTTGTGATCGGCGCGATTCTGATCGTCGGCGCATTGCTTGCTCGCGCATACTACAACCGCAAGGAGCTCGAGCGATACGAGCACGACCGTCACGCCGCGGCGTGACGACCGGATAGAAACGTCGAGCCAACGACGCCGCGACGAGCCGGCCGGCCGGCATCCTCCGATGATCGGGGCGAGCATGTCCGATCGAAGGATGTCTCCGGCCAGCCGGCGGCCGTCGCCGTGCGCGGTGTTGGCTAAGCATCTCCGTGCTGTACCAGGACCTGCCTACGCTGAGGTTTCCCCGGTTGCATCGTGAACCGAGGCTCTGAAGCGCGACTCGGGTTGGAACTCGACCTTCTGTAGGTAGAAGCGCCGCGTTCCCGCCGGCACCGCCATCTCGATGATGTCGCCCTCCGCCCGTCCGATCAGCGCAACCCCCAGCGGCGCCAGCACCGAGATCTTCAGCCGGTCGACGTTCGCGTCGGACGGATGCACGATCGCGTAACGCACGATCTCGCCGTTCATGATGTCGATCAGTCGCACGACGGAGCTCATCGTCACGACGCCGGACGGCACGGCTTCGGGAGGCACGACCGTGGCGCCGTCGACGATCCCGGCGAGCCGCGCACGCACGGCCGGCGGAGCACCGACGGCATGCGGTGATTTCAGGAGACGCGCCAGCGCCTCGCGATCGGAATGCGTGAGAATCATGACCTGGCCTCCGCGTTTGTACGATCCTGCGCGAATCGATTGCGTTGTTCCCACTCCGGCTGATGGAGAATCTCCTTCACGACGATGCGCACCGGCGCGGTCGATGCGTCGATTGATCCCGGTATCACGACGACATGCGCTTCGGCCGCGCCCAACAGGGCCGCGCCCATCGGCGCGAGCAGCGAGAGATCGGATTGGTACTCGCGCACATCCGCAGGGTACACGAGCGTGTGCGTGAACGATTCGCGGCGCTGAAGGTCGACGACCTTGACCGTGCTATACATCGACACGACCGTGCGAGGCAGATCGCGTGATGGAACGACGATCGCAGCGTCGAGCATCGCGGTGACGGTTGCGACAGCCGCCGCCTCGACCTCATTCCGCGGCCGAAATGCGCCGAGAAACCGGAGCAGCCTGCGCTTCTCCTCGAGCGAGACAATGCGCGTGCTCATAACACCTCCCGCACGGCGAACTGCAGCGTCGCTCCGGGAATCGGAACGTCGATGACCGATCCGGTATCGCACCCGAGCAGCGCGGTGCCCAGCGGGGACAGCAGCGAGATCCTGCGCCGGCCGGGATTCGCATGCGTGGGAAAGACGAGCGTGTTGATCTGCTCCTCGCGCGCGCGCAGGTCGAGCACGCGCACGCGCGAGTACATCGCCACGACTGAATTGCGCAGCTTCGACGCGGGAACGACGACGGCGTCGCTGAGCTTGGCGCGTAGCAACTGCGCCTGCTCGACCTCTGAATGCAGATACGGACGGTAGGAGTCGAGGAATGCGGAGATCTCCCGCACGTCGTCGACGGATATCACGAACGTGTTCATGATGAGCCTGGGTCTGGTTGATATTCTGGATCGGCTGGAAACAGGCGACCACACGCGAAGTAGGCCGCAGTGACGGAAAACCCGTCGCGGCGGCTCGTTCAAGCGCGAATGAGACCGAGAGGCGAGGTGGAGCTCGTCGTGCGCATGCGACGCTGGCGCGCGCATGGCGTGCGCCGCCCAGCGATGCGCTGGCTGCGTTGCGTACGGAGTTCGACGATCTGATCCCCCTGACGGAGGATCAGATCAACAGGGAGGACTGACGCAGGTACGTGTCGTGCAGGGCGGGTGCGAGAAAATCGGGCGATCGCTCGACGCGTCCTTCGAGCACCACGTCGGCGGTCGCGACGAAACGGGTCACGATGACGACGAGGGCTGCCTCGAGCAGCCGGCTCTGCGACGGAATGCGCGCGGCGGCGAGCCCCTCGGCCGGACGAGCGGTCTCGGTGACGGCGCCTCCGCACTCGTCGCGCCCGAGGTCGCCTGCGTCCGCGACGGTGGCCGGACTCGAATACACGAAGTACCCGACGCACGACGGATCGACCGTCGTGGGAAGGAGCGCCAGCAGGCAGAGGGCGATGATGATGCGGCGAAGGATCACGCGGTCAACATAGCCCTTCGGCCAGGCGGAGTCAAGCACTGGTGCGGCCTCGCGCGTAACAGAGTGGCTCACGCGACCAACACGTTGTAACGCCTTTGCCGGCGAAGCGGAGTCCGTTCGTCCGGAAGGATCCACCGCTCGGTGGTAGGTTTGTGTGGCGGCACATCGACGCATTCCAGAAACCGACGAACACGCACGCGGGCGGGCACTTGCTTTCACCGAGGACGATACGGAAGGTCATTCGACCGGAGAACGACGAGAATTTCCCGGCGGACTTTCGCTATAACTACACGCTCGGCATCATCAACGGCGTGTTCTTCAACACGGGGCTCTCGTTCTTCAACCGGACGACGATCATCCCGCTGTTCATGGCCTCGCTTGGAGCTCCGAGTGTCCTGATCGCGTTGACGTCGCTGGCCGAGACGCTCGGCTGGCACCTACCGCAGTTCTTCGCCGCGCGGCTGATCGTTCACAAGCCGCGCAAGATGCCGCTGTACCGCAACGCCGGCCTTGTGCGCATCGCGGGCATGATGCTGGCGGTCGCCAGCGCGTGGCTGGTTCCGACGCTCGGCCCGGGATGGTGCATCGTGCTGTTCACGTTCGGCTTCGGGTTGTTTTCGCTCTCGAGCGGATTCGCCGGAATCGTCTTCATGGAGATTCTCGCGAAGACCGTTCCGGCGTCGAAGCGGGGCAGTTATTTCGGGTGGCGTGCGATTCTCAGCGGCATGATCGGGCTGTTCCTCGGTGTCGGAGTGATCCAGCCGATCTTCTCGCACTTCGCATATCCGGATCACTATACGGTCGCGTTCTCGATCGGTCTGGTGCTGATCGGATTGAGCCTGTGGCTCTTCACCAAGCAGCGGGAGCCGGCGCAGACCGACCTGCCTCCGGAGCGTACGCTGGCGATGCAGATGGCGACCGCGCGGCGGATCCTGAGGGATGACCTGCGTTTTCGCAGGCTCGTGGTCTTCCGCGGATTGATGATGTTGTGGTTCAGCGGCCTGCCGTTCTACATGCTCTTCGCAAAGGAACGACTCGGGGCGACGGACGTCGAAGTGGGGTTGTTCATCAGCTGGGAGTTCGCCGGACTGATTGCCGCGAACGTGGTGTGGGGCTACCTCTCGAATCGCATCGGCAATCGAG
>Ga0247823_10001180_pt1 | contig 21843 bp, 21 predicted proteins | sample 13C_PalmiticAcid_2_FD_192426 | JGI IMG/M metagenome (GOLD analysis project Ga0247823, IMG submission 192426) | Soil microbial communities from agricultural site in Penn Yan, New York, United States - 13C_PalmiticAcid_Day30 | ecosystem: Environmental > Terrestrial > Soil > Agricultural land... | reverse complement strand
CAATAGCCCTCTCCCCTCTGGGGAGAGGGTTGGGAGAGGGGGCGAGGGAAGGGGCTGCCACAGCCCCTCTCCCCGGCCCTCTCCCCAGAGGGGAGAGGGAGTTAAAATGAAGCTGTTCGACCTGACCGGGAAGGTCGCGATCGTCACCGGTAGCTCGCGCGGGATCGGCAAGGCCTCGGCCGAGGCGCTCGCCGATCATGGTGCGAAAGTCGTGATCTCCAGCCGCAAGCAGGATGCGTGCGACGAAGTCGCGGCGGCGATCAACGCCAGGCATGGCGAGGGCACCGCGATCGCGGTCGCCGCGAGCATCTCCGACAAGGCGGCGCTGCAGCATCTGGTGGACGAGACACGGCGCGCGTTCGGCCGGATCGACATCCTCGTCTGCAACGCCGCGTCCAATCCCTATTACGGGCCGCTCGCCGACATTGCCGACGATCAGTTCCGCAAGATTCTCGACAACAACATCGTCTCCAACCACTGGCTGATCCAGATGACTGCACCCGAGATGCGCGAGCGCAAGGACGGCGCGGTCATCATCATCTCGTCGATCGGCGGACTGCGCGGATCGCCGCTGATCGGGGCCTACAACGTCTCCAAGGCGGCGGACTTCCAGCTCGCGCGCAACTATGCGGTCGAATATGGCCCCGACAATGTCCGTGTGAACTGCATCGCGCCGGGGCTGATCAAGACCGATTTCGCCCGCGCCTTGTGGGAAGACCCGGCGGCGGAGGCACGCGTGAACAAGGGCACGCCGCTGCGCCGGCTGGGCGACCCCGAGGATATCGCGGGTGCGGTGGTCTACCTCGCCTCGCCCGCCGGTCGCTACATGACCGGGCAGGCGATGGTCGTGGATGGCGGGGTGACGATCTGAACATCTCCCCCGTTCGTTTCGAGCGAAGTCGAGAAACGGGGGCAAGCGACACGTCAAAGTGTCTCGACTTCGCTCGACACGAACGGAGATAGCGATGCGCTTTCAGGACAAGTCGATCATCGTCACCGGCGCGGGCAGCGGCATCGGTCGCGCCGCCGCGATCCTGTTCGCGGCCGAGGGCGGCAAGGTGATCGTCGCCGACAGGACCGAGGGCGCCGACGAAACGGTGGCGATGATCGCCGCGGCGGGCGGCACGGCAAAGGCGATCCGCATGGATGCCGGGAGTGAGGCGGATGTGATCGCGACGGTCGATCTGGCGGTCGCGGAATATGGCGGGCTGGATATAGTGTTCGCCAATGCCGGCATTTCGGGCGGGATGGCCAATATCTTCGACACCACGCCCGAGCTGATCGCCGAGGTGCTGCGGGTCAATCTGATTGGCCCGCTGCTCGCGATCAAGCATGGCGCGCCGAAGATCGCCGAGCGGGGCGGCGGCGCGATCGTGCTCACCGCCAGCGTTGCGGGCATCCGATCGGGCGCGGGCAGCCCGGCCTATTCGGCGTCCAAGGCGGGGGTCATCAATCTCGCCGCGGTCGCTGCGCAGCAATTGTCGGGGTCGAACGTCCGCGTCAACGCGCTTTGCCCGGGGCTGACCGAGACGGGCATGACCAAGCCGACCTTCGACTATGCGCGCGAGGCCGGGAAGATGGACCGTGTCGGCCGGTTGAACCCGTTGCACCGCGGCGCACAGGCCGAGGAGCTGGCGCGCGCGGCGCTGTTCCTGGCGTCGGACGAGGCGAGCTATGTCAACGGACAGGCGCTGGCGGTCGATGGTGGGCTGTCGTCCAGCCATCCTGTGACGCGTCAGGAATACGGCAAGACCGCCGTTTGACAGGCCCCGCATTTCCCAGCACCCTGCCTGGCGAAACAGGGGGGAGGGGTGATGCGAAAGCTCATCATCGGCTTGGCAGCGGCTGGCGTTCTGGCCGGCGCGGTGCCCGTATCGGCGCAGGACGAGATCATCGTCACCGGGATGCGCAGGCTCAATCTCGACAATGATGATGCGCGGCCGGTCGATATTCGGTCCGTGACGATGCCTGTCGCGATACCCGCCGCAGCCCAGATGCTGCGCCGGACCGCCGACTTTGCCGTGCAGCAGGTGGTCGTGGTGAGCGATACCGTCGAGGAGGCGGACGCGCACAAGGAAGTGCGGGCGATGACGCGCAAGGCGATCGACCTGTCCGCGGCATCGGGGGTTCAGCTCGCGAGCGGCGAGCTCGTCGTCGAGCCGTTGACGGCCGGCAACTATAACGACCTCAGGATTGAGGAGATCGACGAGGGCGATATCGACGGTCAGGCGGTGAAGTTCCTGGTCAAGGTGCCGCTGGCGCCCGGCATCGATGCCAAGACGGCGCTGGCGAAGATCGACAAGTTCATCAAGGCGGTCCCCGCGGTCGGCCGCGCCGAGATCAAGGCCTATAGCGAACTGACGCTCTCGGTGGTCGATCCCGAGCAATATCGCGGCGCGATCATCGATCTGGTGGCGAAGGACACGGGGAGCACCAGCGGGCGTTTCGGCGCCGGCTATGGGGTCGAGGTGACCGGGCTCGACAAACCCGTCCAGTGGAAGCGCGCGAGCCTGACCGAGGTGCAGTTGTACCTGCCGTCGAACAGCACCGTGCGGCCGCGCAACTGAGCAGGGGAGAAGAGAGATGCGAATTCTGTCCAAAGCCCTGATCGCCCTGACGATCACCGCGAGCGTTGCGCCTGCCTTCGCGCAGGAGGTGATCGTCACCGCGTCCCGCCGCCAGCAGGGTAATTATGGCGGAGTCGATCTGAGCGGGGTGATTCCTGCACAACGCTCGATCATTACGCTGAAGCGCAGCGCGGACTATGCCGTGCAGACGGTGTGGATCACAGGCGACACACGCGACGCGGCGAAGCGCGGGGACGAGCTGCGATCGACGCTGACGAACGCGATCGGCAGCGCGAGCAAGGGCGGCGTCGAGCTCGCCACCGGCGACTATGTCGTCGAGCCGCTCACGCTGACCAGCCTGAAGAATCTCAATTATGTCGGTGATGGCCGGCCCGACACCTCCCGCGCCAATTTCCTGGTCAAGGTACGGCTGACCCCCGGCATGGACCTCGCCACGGCCAAGGCGCAGGTCGCTAGGTACGTCGCATCGGTCGCGAAGACCGGGCGTACGACGCTCGTCGTGATGGGCGAGCCGACGCTGAGTGTGGTCAACCCCGATCAGTATCGCGGCGCGATCGTCGATCTGATCGCTGCCGATGCCGCGGAGCAGGCGAAGCGGTTCGGCACGGGCTATGGCGTCGCGGTGAGCGGCATCGACCGGCCGGTCGAATGGGCGCGCGCGGGCGCGACCGAAGTGTTCCTCTATCTGCCCGCTTCCTACACATTGCGGCGGGACTGAAGCACTCACTCGCGCAGCCGCATCAGTCCTTCCTGCGCGACGCTGGCGACCAGTCGGCCGTCGCGGCTGAAGATCTGGCCGCGGTTGAAGCCGCGCGCATGGCCCGCCCAGGGGCTGTCGGTGGCGTAGAGCAGCCATTCGTCGGCGCGCAGCGGCTCGTGCAGCCACACCGCATGGTCGAGGCTCGCCGATTGCAGGTTGCGCGTCATCCAGTTGACGCCGTGCGGCAGCGACGAGGTGCCGAGCAGCATCATGTCGCTGGCATAGGCCAGCACCGCGCGGTGCAGCGCGGGATCGTCGGGCAGCTTCCTGGCGGCGCGGAACCAGCCATATTGCCGCGGCTCCGACTTGACCGGGCGGAACCAGTTGCGCGGTGTGCAGGGGCGGATCTCGATCGGGCGGGCGCGCAGGAAGAAGGGGCGGAACTTCTCCGGCACCGACTCGCGGATCTCGTCGCGCAGCTCCTGATCCGATCGCAGATCTTCGGGCGGGGGAACGTCGGGCATCGCGTCCTGATGCGTCATCCCTTCCTCCGGCGTCTGGAACGACGCGATCATGTTGAGGATGGGCTTGCCATGCTGCATCGCGATGACGCGGCGATTGGCGAAGGTGCCGCCGTCGAAATCGCGCACGACGCGGTAGATGATCGGGAAATTCTCGTCGCCCGGCCGCATGAAATAGGCGTGGAGCGAGTGCGCATCCTTGCCCTCGACCGAGCGCTGCGCCGCCTGCAGTGCCTGCGCGATCACCTGCCCGCCGAACACGCGCCCGACCCCTTCGGGCTGGCGCGCGCCGCGGTAGAGATCGATGTCGATCGTCTCGACGTCGAGCAGGGCGATGAGCTGCTCGACCTGGCCTTCCGCCGTTTCCGCCCGCTTGACCTGTTCGCTCAACCGCCTAGCTCCGCTCAATAGCCCGCGGCGCGCGCGAGCTGGTCGGCATGGAAATTGGCGTCGCCGAACATCTCCGCCAGCACGCGGCCGCGCTTCATGTAGAAGCCGATGTCGAACTCGTCGGTCATGCCGATGCCGCCATGCATCTGCACCCCTTCCTGCACCGCGAGCGTCGAGGCAAGCCCCGCCATCGCCTTGGCGACCGAGACGGCTTCGTTTGCCTTCACGTCACCCGCATCGAGCAATTGCTGGGCCTTGAGTACCGCCGCGCGCGCGACTTCCAGTTCGGTATAGAGATGCGCCGCGCGATGCTGAAGCGCCTGGAAGCTGCCGATCAGCGTGCCGAACTGCTTGCGTTCCTTGAGGTACTGGACGGTCAGGTCCATCGCTCCGCCACCGACGCCGAGCGACTCCGCCGCTGCGCCGGTGCGCCCGGCAGCGAGCAGCGCGCTGAGCACCGAACGGCCGCCATCGACCTCGCCGATCACCGCATCGGCATCGACCTCCACGCCCTCGAAGGTCAGGCGCGAGGCGAGGCTGGAATCGGCCAGCCGCTGGGGATCGGCGGTCAGGCCCGCGGCATCCTTCGACACCGCGAACAGCGTGACGCCGGCATCGTCATCGGGCGAGCCGGCGGTGCGCGCGGCGACGATCAGCAGATCGGCGACATGGCCGTGCGTCACGAACTGCTTGGTACCCGAAAGCCTGAAGCCATTGCCCGACCGCTCGGCCTTCATGCCGATTGCGCGGCCATGCTTGCCCTTCTCGTCGATCGCCAGTGCGGCGACGGTTTCGCCCGCGAGGATACCGGGGAACCAGCGTTCGCGCTGGGCGCTGCCCTTGAGCGCCGCGACCGCCGCGACCGCGGTCGTCAGGAACGGGGAGGGGGAGAGGTTGCGCCCGATCTCTTCCAGCACCACGCCTGCTTCGACATGGCCGAGGCCGAGGCCGCCGTCGCTTTCCGGGATCAGGATGCCGGTAAAGCCCATTTCGGCGAACTGCTTCCACAGGTCGCGGCTGAAACCGGTTGTGTCATCGGCATCGCGAAGCCCGCGCATATGGCTGACCGGCGCGGCTTCGCCCACGAATTGCTGCGCAGCATCGCGGAGCATCGTCTGTTCTTCGTTGAGGTAGAGAGGCATTTTCTTCTCCTGCTCCCTCTCCCCTGTGGGGAGAGGGCTGGGGAGAGGGGCCGTGCCCCAGGCGCTGGCCTCTGCGAGGCACCACCCCCTCTCCCAACCCTCACCCCACAGGGGAGAGGGCTTGTATGGTTACGCGCCCGGCAGCTCCAGGATGCGCTTGGCGATGATGTTGAGCTGGACCTCACTCGTCCCGCCCTCGATCGAATTGGCCTTGGTGCGCAGCCAGGCGCGCGGCGCGGCGCCGTTGTTCGATGCCGCGCTCTCCCATTCGAGCGAGTCCGATCCGCCCGCCGCCATCTCCAGCTCGTGCCGAGCCTTGTTCAACTCGGTGCCGTAATATTTCATCATGCTCGGCTGTGCCGGATGAGCGCGACCGGCCTTCAATTCGTCGAGGAAACGTTCGGACATCGCTGCGAAGGCGCGGGCGCGGACCTCATGCAGCGCGATCTGTCCGCGCAGCAGCGGATCGGCGAGGCGGCCGTCATCGTCCAGTCCCATCCGCGCCACCGCATTGCCGATCAGCGTGCCCCCGCTCGACAGGCCAAGCCCCATGCCGCTGATCATCTCGCGCTCATGCCCGAGCAGATACTTCGCAACGTCCCAGCCCTTGTTGAGTTCGCCGACCAGATTGGCCTTGGGCACCTTCACATCGTCGAAGAAGGTCTCGCAGAAGGGCGAGTAGCCGCTGATCAGCAGGATCGGCTTGGTCGACACGCCGGGCGAAGCCATGTCGAACAGCAGGAAGCTGATCCCCGCCTGCTTGACGCTCTTGTCGGTGCGGACGAGGCAGAAGATCCAGTCGGCCTTGTCGGCATAGCTGGTCCACACCTTCTGTCCGTTGACGAGGTAGTGGTCGCCTTGGTCCTCCGCGGACGTCGCGAGCGCGGCGAGGTCGCTGCCCGCGTTCGGTTCGGAATAGCCCTGGCACCAACGGATTTCGCCACGCGCGATCTTCGTGAGATGCTCGAGCTTCTGCTCCTCGTTGCCATATTTCAGCAGCGCCGGGCCAAGCATCGAGATGCCGAAGCTGCTCAGCGGATTGCGGCAGCCGAGCGCGCGCATCTCCTCGCGCAGGATCTTGCTCTCGGCCGGGGAGAGCCCGCCGCCGCCATAGGCCTTGGGCCAGTCGGGCACGGTCCAGCCGCGCGCGGCCATCCGGTCCATCCAGGTCTTCTGGTCCGGCGTCAGCGCCGACTGGTCGCGCCCGCCCCAGACCGTATCCTTCTCGCTGCGCACCGGCTCGCGCATCGACGCAGGGCAATTCGCCTCCAGCCAGGCGCGCGTCTCGGCGCGGAAACTCTCAAGCTCACTCATTGCAGCACTCCGTGGAGAAGGTCGGCGATCGCGATGGCGCGGTGGTCGTCGCGATAGTCGGTGATCACCTGCAGGCCGACGGGCAGGCCATTGGCGGTGATCCCGGCGGGGAAGGCAGTGGCGGGCAGGCCGGGATAGGTGGCGATGCCCGCCCAGGCGAGCTGTGCGTCGTAGGACGTATCCTGTCCGTCCACGCTCAGCCGCCGGTCGTTGTACGGATCGTCTCGATGCGCGAAGGCGGTGACGACATTGGCGGGGGTTACCACCGCGTCGAATTCGTCGAACAGGCGGCTCCACGCTCGGCGATTGCGCGCCTGCGCGTCCAGCATATCGAACCAGCTTGAAAGGCTCGCAACCTGTCCGTCCGCGCCGGGCGCACCGCGCGCGAAGGTGATCGCCAGCATCTTGCAATAGGCGCGGTGCTGCGCGGCGAGATCGGGGAGGAGATCGCTCGATCGCGCGATCTGGATGCCCGCATGGCCAGCCGCTGCGTCGAGCCGGTCGAGCGCGTCGCGGATCGCGGAATCCGTCGGTGCGACGGGATGGTGGTCGAGCAGCAACATCTGCTTGCTGCTGTGGGAGAGGAACCGTCCGGCACGCGGCAGCGGCGTATCCGCGAGGATATCGAGCATTGCGGCAAGATCGGCGGCATCGCCCGCCATCGGTCCGACCACGCCGAGCGGAACCGATGCGCCATCGCTGCCGGGAAAGCGATGGCCATAGGCATCGACCAGCTCGTAGCTCGGCTTGTGCCCCCAGACGCCACAGAAAGCGGCGGGGACGCGGATCGATCCGCCGATGTCCGAACCGATCTCGATCGGCACGAACCCCGCGGCCAGCGCTGCCGCTGATCCGCCCGAGGAGCCGCCTGCGGTCAGGTTCGGGTCATGCGGATTGCTCGTGCGGCCATAGACGACATTGTCGGACTGCCAGTCGGCCAAGCCCGGCGCGACATTGGTCTTGCCCAGGATGATCGCGCCCGCGGCCTTGATCCGCTGGACCGTCACCGCATCGGTCGTGGCGATATTGGCTCGGGCTGCTTCGATGCCCCAGCTGGTCGGCAGACCGGCGACGTCGAACGCTTCCTTGACCGTCATCGGCACGCCGAGGAACGGCAGGCGCTCACCGCGCGCGGCTGCGGCATCGGCGCGGTCCGCCGCCGCCAGCGCACGGTCGAAATCACGGACGACGACGGCGTTGATCGCCCCGTCGCCCGCCTCGATCCGCGCGATCGCCAATTCGCATTGCTCGCGCGCGCTGGTCTCGCCGGCAGCGATGGCCGCGGCGATCCCGAGCGCGCTGGTCCCGACCCATGCATCGGTCGCCCGATGCGGTGCCGGGACAGCCAGGTCAGCCATTGAACTTCCCGCCGCTCTCGGCCTTGTCGCGGAGCAACTTGGAGATCTCGAAGCCGTGCTTCTCCAGCCCCGCGACGATGGTCTTGAGGCCCACCTGATCGGCCCAGAACATCGGGCCGCCGCGATAGGGAGGCCAGCCATAGCCATAGATCCACACGACATCGATGTCCGACGCGCGCTGGGCCATGCCCTCTTCCAGGATCTTCGCGCCCTCATTCACCATGGTGTAGAAGGTGCGCTCCATGATCTCCTCGTCGGTCACCTCATGCTGCGGGGTGCCGGTCTTGGTGCGGAACTCCTCGATGATCTCGGCGACACGGGGGCTGGGCGACGGATTGCGCTTGTCGTCATAGTCGTAGAAGCCCGCCTTGGTCTTCTGGCCCCAGCGGTTCTCGGCGGCGAGCGCGTCGCGGATATTCTCGATCCGGGTCGGGTCGCGGTGCCAGCCGATGTCGACACCGGCAAGGTCGCTCATCTGGAACGGGCCCATCGGCATGCCGAACTCGACATGGACGTTGTCGACCTGCATCGGCGTCGCGCCCTCGTGGAGCAGCTTCATCGCTTCCATCTGACGCGGGATCAGCATGCGGTTGCCGATGAAGCCGTAGCAAACGCCCGCCACTACAGCGACCTTCTTGATCTTCTTGGCCAGGTCCATGACCGTCGCCAGCACATCCTTGTCGGTCTTGGCGCCGCGCACGACCTCGAGCAGCTTCATGATGTTGGCGGGTGAGAAGAAGTGCATGCCGACCACGTCGCCCGGACGGCTGGTCGCCGCGGCGATCTCGTCGATGCTGAGGTAGCTGGTGTTGGACGCCAGGATCGCGCCCGGCTTGGCGATCTTGTCGAGCTTGCCGAAGATGTCCTTCTTGACGTCCATATTCTCGTACACGGCCTCGATGATGAGGTCGCATTCGGCGAGGTCTTCCAGGTTGAGGGTGGGCTTGAGCAGCCCCATCGCGCCCTCGACCTGCTCGGCGGTCATCCGGCCCTTGGCGGCGGTCGCCTCGTAATTCTTGCGGATCGTGCCAGCGCCGCGGTCGAGCGCCTCCTGCTGCATCTCCGCGATCGTCACCGGAATGCCTGCCGACAGGAAGTTCATGCTGATGCCGCCGCCCATCGTGCCCGCGCCGATCACGCCGACGCGCTTGATCGGGCGCAGCTTGGTGTCCTCGGGCACGTCGTCGATCTTCGCAGCCTTGCGCTCGGCGAAGAAGATGTGGCGCAGCGCCGCGCTCTGTGCGCCCATGATGAGCTTCATGAAACCCATGCGCTCGCGCTGGACGCCTTCGGCATAGGGCTTGCCCGCGGTCTCTTCGATCACCGCGATGATCTCGGCCGGGGCGTCCATGTTGCGGAAGCGCTTGGCGTTGGTCTTGCGGAAGGCGTCGAACACGCCCGCCTCCACCGTCACCGGCTGCTCGCTGGTGCGGGGCAGGGGACGCGCGGCGGCGACTTCATTGGCATAGGCGACGGCGTCGGCGGTCAGGCTGTCCTCACCGGCGATGCGGTCGACCAGCCCGGCGTCCTTGGCGGCGCTGGCCGAAACCGGATCGCCCTTGGTCGCCAGCTCGAGCGCGAATTCGACGCCCGCGACGCGCGGCAGCCGCTGGGTGCCGCCCGCGCCGGGCAGGATGCCGAGCTTGACCTCGGGCAGGCCGAACTTCGCCGAGGGCACGGCGATGCGGTAATGGCACGCCAGCGCCACCTCGCACCCGCCGCCCAGCGCGGTGCCGTGGACGGCGGCAACGACCGGCTTCTCGCTCGCCTCGATCAGGTCGACCAGCGCCGGGAGCGAAGGCTCCTGCATCGGCTTGCCGAATTCGGTGATGTCGGCGCCGGCGAAGAAGGTGCGGCCGTCGCAGCGGATCACCGCCGCCTTCAGGCTGTCGTCGCCCGCCAGTTCCTTGATCGCCGCGTCCAGCCCCTGCCGCACCGCCGCGCCGAGCGCGTTCACCGGCGGGTTGTTCGAGGTGATGACGAGAATATCGCCCTGACGTTCGGTGGTGATGGGGGAGGTCATTGGTCCTGCACTTCCTTCTTTTGGTCGTCATCCCCGCGAAGGCGGGGATCCATTGGCGCTGAGGTCGCGGCTCCTGCCGGAACGTCAGCCCTGAATGGATTCCCGCCTGCGCGGGAATGACGGGGTAAGGGTTGAGTTCGAAATCATGTCAGCGCCGAATAGATCATCGTCTTGATCTCCCGCCGGATCGGGTAGGTGCCCGATGGCGAGAGCTGGGTCATGAAGATCATCGTGATCCGCTCGACCGGGTCAACGAAGAAGGCGGTCGAGAACATCCCGCCCCAGTAGAATTCGCCGACCGATCCGGGGATCATCGACTTGGCCGGGCTGAGGTTGATCGCGAAGCCGAGGCCAAAGCCGGTGCCGGCATTGCTGGTCTCGCTGAACAGCGATCGCGACAGGCTGGCGAGGTCGCCGCCGCCGGGCAGATGGTTCTGCGTCATCAGCTCGAGCGTCTTGCGCCCGATGATCCGCACGCCCTCCAGCGTGCCGCCATTCAGCAGCATCGTCGCGAAGCGGTGATAGTCGAGCGACGTCGAGACGAGGCCACCGCCACCCGAGACCAAGGTAGGCCGCCGGCTCCAGGCCGACTTGGCGCCCTCGTCGTACATGACTCGCGATCCCTGGACGACGGTCCAGCAATCGGTGAGGCGGCCGATCTTGTCCTCGGGCACCCAGAAGCCGGTGTCGGCCATGCCGAGCGGCGCGAAGATGCGTTCCTCGAACACGCGGTCGAGCGGCATGCCCGCGACCCGCTCGACCACCGCGCCGAGCACGTCGGTCGACACCGAATAATTCCATGCCTCGCCCGGCGAGAATTCGAGCGGCAGCTTGCCCAGCGCCGCGACGAACTCATCGAGGGTGAGGTTGCCGTACCAGTTCTCGATCTTCCCGGCGCGGTACGCCGCGTCGATATTGCTGCGATTCTGGAAGCCGTAGGTCAGGCCCGACGTGTGCCGCAGCAGGTCGATCATCCGCATCGGCTCGGCGGTTGGCCTGGTGATGAACGGTACCCCGGCGCCGCCGCCATTATAGACGCCGACGCCCTTCAGCTCGGGCAGGACGTGATGGACCGGCGTGTCGAGTGCGACCTTGCCCTCTTCGACCAGCTGCATGAACGCGATCGAGGTGACCGGCTTGGTCATCGACGCGATCCGGAAGATCGAGGTCCCATCGACCGCTGCGCCACTTTCCCGCGCGGCGCCCTGATGGCTGAAATGCGCGATCCGGCCATCGCGGGCGATCAGCAGCTGCGCATGCGGCAGCAGGCGGGTGTCGAGATAACGCGCCTTGATGAACGCATCGATCGCGCCGAGCCGGTCGGCGTCGAAGCCCGTCATGGCGGGTGGTGCGAAGCTGGCGGCGTCCATACCTTTGGTTCGAATCCTTGCTTCCGGCGGTTTGCCCCGCCTGTCGCTTCCCTATTGCGTTTGGCGGCGGATGAATCAAGAATAACCTGAAATTCGGGACGGTGAAGACGCCAAACCGGAAATTCAACAAAGCTGGAGAGAGTGCTGTGGCTGCCGAACCGATCATCCCGCTCGACCCCAACTGGCCGAAGATGACGCTAGGGCAAGCACAGGCGCTGATGACCGCGCCCGGCCAGAAGTTCGAAATGGACGAGGTCGAGATCCGCGGCGTGCGCACGCGCGTGTGGAAGAATGCGCCGCCCAGCCTCGCCTGGCTGATTCAGGCCTCACGGATGCACGGCGACCGCATCTTCACGATCCATGAGGACGAACGCATCAGCTTCGACGCCAATTTCCGCGCCGTCGCCCGGCTCGCGACGCAGCTGCGCGAGATGGGCGTGGGGAAGGGCGACCGCGTCGCGCTGGCGATGCGCAATCTGCCCGAATGGCCGGTGGTCTTCTTCGCCGCAGTCAGCATCGGCGCGATCCTGGTGCCGCTCAACGCGTGGTGGACCCGCGGCGAGCTCGACTATGGCCTGCGCGATTCGGGCAGCGTCGTGCTGTTCACCGATGGCGAGCGCTATGACCGGCTCGCCGATGCGCTGCCGGGGCTGCCCGACCTCAAGCATATCGTCGTCAGCCGCGCGCGCGGCCCGCTGGGCGAGGGTGTGCGGCAGCTCGAGGATTTGATCGGCGCGCCCGGCGACTGGGCAGAGCTGCCCGATGCGCCGCTGCCCGCCGAACCCTCGCTGGTGCCCGATGACGACGCGACGATCTTCTACACCAGCGGCACGACCGGCCACCCCAAGGGCGCCCTCGGCACGCATCGCAACCTCATCACCAACATCCTGTCGAGCGGTTATTGCGGCGCACGCCCCTATCTGCGCCGCGGCGAGATGCCGCCCGATCCGACCCCACGCGTCGGCCTGATGGTGATCCCGCTGTTCCACGTCACCGCCTGCTCCGCGAGCCTGATGGGCGCGGTCTTTGCCGGCCACACCACCATCTTCATGCGCAAATGGGATGTCGAGCAGGCGATGGCGATCATCCAGCGCGAGAAGGTCAATCTGACCGGTGGCGTTCCGACGATCGCCTGGCAGCTGCTCGAGCATCCCGCGCGCGCCAGCTACGACCTCTCCAGCCTCGAGATGATCGCCTATGGCGGCGCGCCCTCGGCACCCGAGCTGGTCAAGCGCATCTACACCGAATTCGGCGCGCTGCCCGGCAATGGCTGGGGCATGACCGAAACGATGGCGACGGTCACGCAGCATGCGGGTGAGGATTATCTCAATCGGCCGACCAGCGCCGGCCCGCCGGTGCCGGTGGCTGAGCTCAAGATCATGGACCCCGACGGCGAGAACGAGCTGCCCGTCGGCGAGGTCGGCGAGCTGTGGGCCAAGGGGCCGATGATCGTGAAGGGCTATTGGAACAAGCCCGACGACACCGCCGCCACCTTCCGCGACGGCTGGGTGCGCACCGGCGACCTCGCCCGGGTCGATGAGGAGGGCTTCCTGTTCATCGTCGATCGCGCCAAGGACATCGTCATCCGCGGCGGCGAGAATATCTACTCGTCCGAGGTCGAGGACGTGCTCTACGCGCATCCCGCGGTGACCGACGCGGCGCTGATCGGTATCCCCCACAAGACGCTGGGCGAGGAGCCGGTGGCGGTGGTCCATCTCGCGCCCGGTACGCATGCGACCGAGGCGGAGCTGCAGGCCTGGGTGCGCGAGCGGCTCGCGGGCTTCAAGGTGCCGGTGGCGGTGCGCTTCGTGAAGGACACGCTGCCGCGCAACGCCAATGGCAAGATCATGAAGAAGGACCTGAAGGGGTTGTTCGCGGAGGAAGCGGCGGCCTAGCGTCAGCCGTAGCGAACCCCGCTAAGTTCCTCCGACACCGCCCATAGCCGCGCCGCAGCGCCCGCGTCCAACGCCTGCGGGGGGATGCGGGCAGGGGCGGGATAGCCGCGTGCTTCGCTCAGTGCATGCGGGCCGTAATAGCCGCCCGAGCGCGCGTCGGGCGCGGTGGCGGCGAACAGCGTCGGCAGCGCGCCTTGCGCAGCGGGCTGGAACAGAAACCACAGCAGCGATCGGGCGAGGCCCACGGCGCTCCACCGTCCCGGCGCATTGTGCAGCAGGTCGGTCCGCGCGATGCCGGGATGCGCCGCGATGCTCGCGATGCCCCAGCTGCGCGCGTCGCTCCGCCGGTGCAGTTCGAGCGCGAACATCAGGCAGGCGAGCTTCGACTGGCTGTAGACCGGCATCGGGCGATAGCGCTGCTCCGCATTCAGATCGTCGAACGCGATGGCGCCATCGCGCGCGGCGACGCTCGACAGGGTGACGACGCGTGGCTGCCGGCCCAGGCGCAGGAGTGGCAGGAGCCGGCCCGTCAGCGCGAAGTGGCCGAGATGGTTGGTGCCGAACTGCAACTCCAGTCCGTCCGCCGTTTCCTCGCGCTGGGGCGGCACCATGACCCCGGCATTGTTGACCAGCAGGTCGAGGCTGTCGTGCCGTTCGCGCAGGCGCGCGGCAAATGCCGCGATCGAATCGAGGCTGGCGAGATCGAGCGTCTCGAACCGGATGATCGCGGATGGCGCCAGCGCGCGGATACGCGTCACCGCCGCCGCTCCCTTGTCCGGATTGCGCCCCGCCAGGATCACCTCGGCGCCGGCCCGTGCCAGCTCCAGCGCGTCCTCGAACCCCAGTCCGCCGGTTCCCGTGATGACCGCCGTCCTTCCGGTCTGGGGAGGGATGTCTGCCGCCGTCCATTTCGCCATGATCGTGCCCTTTTCAGAAAGATGCACTCGGTGTAGGATATATTTGCATCGAGTGCAATATTACACTGAGGGTATTTTATCTTGGCTGATGACGGACGAGAGGGTGGCCTGCGGGAGCGCAAGCGCCGTGAGACGATGCAGCGCATCACCCAGGCGGGAATCCGCCTGTTCATCGCGAAGGGGTTCGAGGGGGCGACGCTGGACGAAATCGCCGCGGAAGCCGGCATTTCGCGCCGCACCTTCTTCCACTATTTCAAGTCGAAGGACGACATCCTGCTGGCGCTGCAAAGCGGGATGGGGGAGGGGATCGCCGCGTCCGTGCGGCAGGCGCCGCCCGACGCGCGCCCGCTCGACGCGATTCGCCAGGCGGTGATCGACGCCTGTGCCGCGGTTCCTCCGGAGGACATGATCAAGATCGACCGGCTGATGCGGTCGAGTGCGTCGGTTCAGGCGCGCAAGCAAGCCAGCTATGTCGAGCACGAGCTGACGCTGTTCGCAGCACTCCGGGATCGCTGGCCCCAGCCTGAGCGCGAGCTGGCACTGCGGCTGGTGGCATTGATGGCGATCGGCGCGCTTCGCCTCTCGACCGAACGGTTCAGCCTTGAGGGCGGCAAGCGCGCGCTGACCGAGCTGCTCAACGAAGCGTTCGACGCGCTGGACGCCGGGATCTGACTATCGCTCGGCGTCGCCGCGAACGTTGTGGATTGCCGCCGCCCAGCCCGCCAGCCGCGCCTCCCGCGCTCCGGCCTGCAGCCGCGGCGCGAAGGTTTCGATGTTGCCCCGCATCGCCGCTGCATCCTCCAGCCCCGCGAACATCCCGCAGCCCACGCCCGCCAGCATCGCCGCGCCCAGCGCCGTGGTCTCGGTGAAGCCCGGCCGCTCGACCGTCACGTCGAGCATGTCCGCCAGATCCTGTGCGATCCAGTCATTGGTGACCATGCCGCCATCGATCCGCAGGCTCGACCAGTCGGCGCCGTCGGCGGCGAAGGCGGCTTTCAGGTCATGGCTCTGGTGGGCCATCGCCTCCAGCGCGGCGCGGACGACATGCGCCCGGGTGCTGGCAAGGCTGAGCCCGCTGATCGCGCCGCGTGCTTCCGGTTCCCACCAGGGCGCGCCGAGTCCGGTGAGCGCGGGGACGAAATAGACGCCGCCATTGTCGGGTACGGAGCGGGTCAGGTCTTCGGTCTCGGCCGCGTTCGTGATGAGGCCGAGCGAATCGCGCAGCCATTTGACGACGCTGCCTGCGACGAACACCGATCCCTCGATCGCATAGGTGCGCCGCCCGCCGAGCTGCCACAGCACGGTCGAGAGCAGCCGGTTCTTCGATGCGGGCTGGCGCTCCCCGGCATTGGTAAGGACGAAGGCGCCGGTGCCGAAGGTCGCCTTGGTATCGCCCGGCGAGAGACAGGCCTGGCCGACCGTCGCGGCCTGCTGGTCGCCCGCCATGCCGCAGATCGGGATGCTGCCGCCGAACAACCTGGTCTCGCCGAAGCGCCCGGCGCAATCGACGATCTCGGGCAGGGCCGCGCGGGGCGCGCCGAACAGGTCGATCAGGCCATCGCTCCACCCGCCGCTGCCAAGGCCCATGAGCAGGGTGCGGGAGGCGTTGGTGGCGTCGGTGATGTGGAGACCTTGCGTCAGCTTCCACACCATCCAGCTTTCGACCGTGCCGATCGCCAGCCGGTCGCCCGCCGCGCGCAGTTGCGGCCAGTTGGCCATCGCCCAGGCGATCTTGGTGCCGCTGAAATAGGGATCGAGCAGCAGGCCGGTGCGTGCCTGCACGCCAGGTTCCTCGCCCGCCTCCTTCAGGTCGCGGCAGATCGCGGCGCTGCGCCGGTCCTGCCACACGATCGCGGGGGCGAGCGGCTCGCCCGTCGTCCGGTCCCAGAAGACGATCGTCTCGCGCTGGTTGGTGATGCCGATCGCGGCGATCTGGTCCGCGCCGCCCGCGGCCTCGACCATCGCGGCCGCGCAGCGCAGTGTCTTCTCCCAGATCTCCGCAGCGTCATGCTCGACCAGACCCGCGGCTGGATAATGCTGCGTCAGCTCGGCGGATTGGGTTGCGAGCGGTGTCCCGTCCGGCGCGAACAGCATCGCGCGGGTCGAGGTGGTCCCCTCGTCGATGACAAGCAGCTTCTCTCCCATGGCGTTCAGGTTAGCCGGGATTACAAGCCACGCAAATCACGCTAGAAAAGAATGCTGGTCATTCTTCTCGCACCGTCACCCCGGCCTTGTGCCGGGGGGCACCGGGAGGCAAGAGCCGAGCAGGGGGCTCAAGCCTCGCCGATATGGCGCCGTGGACCCCGGCACAGGCCGGGGTGACGGCATGGCTGAGGCGACGACGCGGAGAGGAGCAGGAGTTGGTCGAGCAGGCGGTCAGGGGAGATGAAACGGAGACCGGCGCGGTGCCCGTGCCGCCGCTCCAGCCTCTGGTCGCGCCGGGGACCGAGGCGGAGAATCGCCGCGACCGGCTGATCGCTGCGCTGACGCTGATGATCGGCGCCGGACTGTTCCTGGCGCTCCCCTTCGCGCTCAAGGCCGGATCGCCCTTCTTCCTGCCGCTCACCGCCGCGCTGGTGATCGCGGTCGCGCTGGTGCCGGTGCTGGAGTGGCTCGAGCGGCATCGCGTGCCGACCCCGCTCGCTGCGCTGATCTGCGTGCTGCTGTTCCTCACCGCCGCCAATGCCGCGATCGTCTCGATCGTCGTCCCGGCATGGAGCTGGCTGAGCGCGATCCCCGAGCGGATCGACAATATCCAGTCGAACGTGCGGCCGCTGATCGATTTCTACGCGAACCTCGAAACCTTCGTGAACAAGACGATTCAGGATTTCGCGCAGAGCCCGATTCGCCCGACCCAGGCCGCCGCCGAGCCGCCGCGCTCGCTGTTGGAGTTCGTCACGACCGCGGCGCCGGCGGCGTTCATCGAGATGTTCTTCGCGATCCTCGTGATCTTCTTCTTCCTGTCGGGCTGGACGCGGCTGCGGCGCAAGGCGATCACCAGCCGCACCAGCTTTGGCGGGGCGATGGCGACCGCACGGGTGATCCAGGACGTGGTCGACGACACCTCGGCCTATCTTGGCACGATCACCGGAATCAACGTGGCGCTGGGGCTGCTCGTCGCGGGCGCCTTGTGGCTGATCGGGATGCCCAGCCCACTGATGTGGGGCGGCATCGTCACCTTGCTCAACTATATCCCCTATCTGGGGCCGATCTTCGCCGCGCTGCTGCTCGCGCTGGGCGGGCTGATGACCTATCAGGATGTGTGGGCCGCGCTGCTGCCCGCGGGGATCATGATCGCCTTCCACCTGATCGAGGCGAATGTCGTGACCCCGCTGATCGTCGGGCGGCGGCTGACCATCAATCCGATCATGATCCTGATCTCGCTCTCCTTCTGGGGGTGGGTGTGGGGCACGCCCGGGGCGCTGCTGGCGGTGCCGCTGCTGATCATCTTCCAGACCGTACTCAACGCCGCGGGCAAGCCCGACATCGCCGGATTCCTGTTCGAACACGGCACGCTGGTGGCGGGCGGATCATCATTATCCCCGGCCGCGCAAAACAATCTCGAAAGGGCTGTTGACAGCCCCGAACCGCCCGTCTAGGTGCCGCGCTCTCGCAAGGGACGGCGCCACGGCGCAGGACTTAAGCGGGTGTAGCTCAGTTGGTTAGAGCGCCGGCCTGTCACGCCGGAGGTCGCGGGTTCGAGCCCCGTCACTCGCGCCATCCTCTTCAAGGATGGCGGTCATGATTTCCCTGAAATCCGCTGCTCTGCTGGACTGGTTCAGCGCCGCTGAGGCGAAAAGATTCCTTCGATCGAAAGCCGCCCTGCTCCGATCGTCGCGAACAGCAACCCGATCACCACCAGCGCGGCTGCCGGAAAGGCCGGGCGGATGCCGAGCGGGGCATCGACCATCACCAGCGCGACGATGAAGTTGAACGCGCAGATCAGGCCGGCCCAGCGAATCGCGAATCCGGCGATGAAGGCGACACCGGTGAGGAACTGCGCATAGACCGACAGCGGGGCCATCAGCGCGGGCATCGCGAACCCCTTGATCGTCAGGAATTTCTCGAACTCGGCCAAGCGTTCGGCGCTGACGATATTGTCCCACACGCCGTAGATCAGGAATCCGCCCACCACCAATCGCGCCGCCAGCAGCGCCAGATCGGCGCCGCCCGCCAGCTGCGGCAAGGTCAGCCAGTTCTTCCGCTTCCGCCTCATCGTCTTTCCCCTATGTCTGGTCACCGTCTCCCGCGCGAAGCGGGATCGCCGCGCTCTGCTTGTGCACCCGTTTGACGAAGCCGGTTTCGTATCTCCGTACCGCCGGGTTTTCCTGAAACAGCCGCTCCGCAAGATCATTATAGTCGGCCATGTCGCGCGCGCTGATCAGCACGGCGAGGTCGTTGGCGCCGGCGACGTCGAGGATCATCTGCACCTCGGGCGCCGCCGCGAGTTCCGCGCGCAGCGCGGCGATGCCGCGTTCCTCGGCATGTTCATGGACCTGCACGCTTACCAGCGCGCGCAGCCGCCTGTCGGTCAGCCGTGGAGAGATCACGGCGGTGTCCGCGGCAATCCAGCCCTCGGCGCGCAGCCGCCGCACGCGCCGCGTCACGGCGGAGGCGGAGAGGGGCACCGCCTGCGCCAGCTCCTCCGCGGTCGCCAGCGCGTCCGCCTGCAGCAGATTGAGCAGCTGGATGTCGAACCCGTCGAGCTTGCTCATTTCCGCCGTCTGCACCTCCGCCTATGCCGATTTTCGTCGCATAGCCGGTTCAGATCGCCCGCAAAAGGCGTGTTGGTCGAATATAACACGCTGGAAGATGGGCGGAACGAACGATGGAGAGTCTGTTGATGCGTAGGCAATTTCTTGCGGCGACGATGCTGGCGGCGGCGCCGCTCGCGATGGCGCAGACCGCCGCCCCGGCACCGGCAGCCGTATCCGCAGCCTATGACCCTGCCGAGGCAAGGAAGGCGGTGGCGAAACTGGCCGAGGAGATCGAGAAGAATTTCGTCTTCCCCGACGTCGCAAAACGCTACGCCGCTGCGCTGCGCACCAAACTTGCCGCAGGCGGCTATGATGGGGCGGCCGACGCCCATGCGCTCGCGCGGACGGTGAGCGACGATCTTCAGGCGGTGGCGCCCGACGGCCATCTCGCCATGTTTCCGCCGGGCGGCCCGCGGCGGGCGCCGCCGGTGGCCGGGCAGGCGCCCGCGCCCACGGCACCGCCGCGGCCGATGGAAAGGGCCGGCTGGATCGCCCCGGGAGTCGCCTTTGTCCGGTTCAACGGCTTCTACGGCCAGCCCGTAACCCTGGATGACTTCACCACCTTCCTCGACAGCCATGCCGGCGCGAAGGCACTGATCATCGATGCGCGCACGCATCGTGGTGGCGGGCTGGACGAGATGGATATCCTCTTCCCGCGCATCTTCACCAAGGCGCAGGCGGTGATGGTGATGGATACGCGCGCTTCGGTCGCCGAGGCCGACGGGCCGCTGCCGTTCCGCTCGCTGGTCAAGGTGGATGCACCGGCGGAGCTGGCGCGCAGCGAGCACCGCGTCACGCCGGTTGCGCGCGCGACGCGCCTGGCCGGCACGAAGATCTACCTCCTCACCTCGGGCCGTACCGCCTCGGCCGCCGAGCATCTCGCCTCGGTGCTCAAGAATACCCGGCGCGGCATGCTGATCGGCGATGTCACGGCGGGCGCCGGCCACTATGGCGGTCAGGTGCAGCTGGGCGGCGGCTATTCGGCCTTCATCCCGTTCGGCCGCAGCTATTTCCCGGGCGGCGATGGCTGGGAGGGGACGGGTATCGCGCCCGACATCCGGGTCGCACCCGAACGCGCGCTGGTCGAGGCGCTGACCCGTGAAGGCATCGCCCCCGCTCAGGCGGAGGCGCTGTCGATCCAATATATGCCGACCGAGTCGATGGAGCGTCGCAAGCCGCGGCGCCCTTAGTTGCGACGGCACCAGTCCGCTCCCCCGCCCGGCCACCCGGCGCCAATATCCTATGGGTGGCCGGGTGGGGGAGCGGGCCGGCGCCGCTCCTTCACGCAAATGCGGCCTTGCCCTCGTTGCGCAGCGCCAGAATCTGGAGCTCCGCGAACAGGGCCACCGCAAGCGCCTGCGCGGTGATGAAGGCGTAGCCGAACGCGTTGGGGCTGACGAAGAAGGCCATCGTCGCGAAGCTGGCGATCACCCAGGCGATGTTGATCGCGATCACCGCGATTACGCCGCCGCGTGCGGGCTTGGCCGCCATCGCCAGGACCAGCGCGAGGAAGGGGATCAGCGCGAGGCCGGCGCCGCGGATCAGCGGTTCGGGCAGGCCGGTGAGGCCGGCGGTGAATCCCGCAGCGAAGATCGCGAGCAGTGCGGTGGCGCCGGTGCCGACGAAGTCGACGATCATCGCCTGACGGACAGTGAGCGGAAAGCGGATCATTGCAGTTCTCCTTGCGGGCGGCATCCCTCGCCGCGGTGACTGCAATTTCGGCGGCTTGCCGAATCAATCCAATTACGTCGCAGGTAATGAGGGCAGGTAATGGGGCAGCCAATGGGCGACCCGCGGGCATCCGGGCCTATCCACACGTTCTGCCGCACGCCCCCTTGCACCCCTTGGCGCAGCCGCTAAACGCCCGCGTTCACCTTAATTGGCACCTTATTTGGAGCGGGACATGAGCGACTCGATTTCGGCCGAGCAACTGCGCCTTCTGATCGAGCGGATCGAGCGGCTGGAAGAAGAAAAGAAGGGCATCAGCGACGACATCAAGGATGTCTATGCCGAAGCCAAGTCGACCGGGTTCGACGCCAAGACGATCCGCACGATCGTGCGCCTGCGCAAGATGGAGAAGCACCAGCTCGACGAGCAGGACGCGCTGCTCGAAACCTATCGCAACGCGCTGGGCATGAGCTAAGTTCGGGCCTCCCCAGCGGAGGCCCAATTTATGATTCTGACCACCACCAGCACCGTCGATGGTCACAGCGTCACCCGCTATCACGGCATCGTGACGGCTGAGGTAATCATCGGCGCCAACATCTTCCGCGACCTGTTCGCGGGCATCCGCGACATCGTCGGCGGCCGTTCGGGCAGCTATGAGCGTCCGCTCAAGGAAGCCCGCAAGACCGCGCTCGAAGAACTCAAGGCCGAGGCGCTGGCGTTCGGCGCCAACGGCGTGATCGGCATCGACTTCGATTACGAGGTGATCGGCAAGGGCGGATCGATGCTGATGGTCTCCGCCTCCGGCACCGCGGTCACGGTCAGCGGCGTCTAGCCCATACCGTCATCCCGGCCTTGTGCCGGGATTCACTTTGCCAACGACAATGCCCTCGGCCTCATTCGCTTCGCCTGCGGATAGCTGGACCCTGGCACAAGGCCGGGGTGACGGCTTGCGTGCAAACCCACCTCTCGCCTAGAGACGCCGCCACACATTTTCGCAGAGACGATCCATGGCAGGCCATTCCAAATTCAAGAACATCATGCACCGCAAGGGCGCGCAGGATAAGAAGCGCTCGGGCATGTTCTCCAAGCTCAGCCGCGAAATCACCGTCGCGGCCAAGATGGGCTTGCCCGATCCCGACATGAACCCGCGCCTGCGCGCGGCGGTCAACGCCGCCAAGGCGCAGTCGATGCCCAAGGACA
>Ga0247823_10001179_pt1 | contig 21854 bp, 26 predicted proteins | sample 13C_PalmiticAcid_2_FD_192426 | JGI IMG/M metagenome (GOLD analysis project Ga0247823, IMG submission 192426) | Soil microbial communities from agricultural site in Penn Yan, New York, United States - 13C_PalmiticAcid_Day30 | ecosystem: Environmental > Terrestrial > Soil > Agricultural land... | reverse complement strand
GAGAGTCAAAAGTACCATCTGGCGTGTAACCGGTGAGTTCTCCCCCCCCCCCTCCAATTCCGAGTGTTTTCCCCCTCTCTCTTTGCTCTTGGGCTAACCGAGTTTGGCAGCGTGTTTGAACACCTCCACAAGGCGGAGCTCAAACGGGCCAAGGACGACGGCGTCATGACGGCCGCGCAGCTCGAGACCATTGTGCACCCGAACGAGTACTTCAAGCGGAGCTATTTGCTGAGGAACATGGACAAGAAGACACCGAAGGATGTCAAGATGGAAGGGTGACGGCGATGGGGTGTTGAGCTGTGACGAGCTGAGACGGGCTGGCATGTGGGGGAGGTCAGCCGGGCTGGTGAGAGACCCCCACCACTTTATCGTGGGCGGGGAGCATGAGATAGAGTGTTGGTGGTGTTGTGGTTGTGGTTTTGGTTGGCTTTGGGTCCTGGAAGTTCGGAAAGCAGGCTGCCAACCCCTGTGCCCCGCCTGCCCTGCCCAGGTGCATGTGAATGCGCACAGGGCGTAAGCAGAGGAGGGTCAGGAGTTACATGGGATCGTGATATCATCACTTTGTGTTTTGCGCAATTGAAACATAGTTCCCCATAAGTTGTTTCTTCAGTCTCGGCCAAATACGTGATCACGCCGGACCTCACCTCGGTGTCTGGCCCAACTGAATGCTGTGCACACCACTCCCATTTCCCATTGAGAGCACCAAACGCTCAAGACAAGACAAGACCGTTCCTGATTCCGTTTTGGCAGCGCCGATCTCATTGATGGGCAACACGTGATTACGGTACCCATTGCCAGTAATTTTCACCACGTCCGTCCACAAATCGAGACCCCGATCGAGCTCGATCCCGCACGCTTTGTTTCGATCCAAGAATGCCGCGCTAGAACAATGATCGAGAACGGCGATGGTTGAATGCAACCTCGTCTCCACTTTGAACCCCACGAGTGCCCACGTGTGGGCAGCGTTGCTCCGTCGAGGGAAAACCGTTCAGAAAACCCAGCCGGAACACACCTTGGCGGACCCGGAACGGAATTTGTTTTTTGTGGGCCGCTGGCCGTCTCGGCGCCATCCGAAACTGGACATCTCCATGCAGTCTTTCCAAGTTTTTTGGCTCTTTGTTGCTGCAAGTCGGAGCGATCTGTCCGGGCGAATAGCTTGGGGATACAGTAAATTAGCGGTGGGTTCCGCGCTTCTGACTTTGTCTCTTTTTCTTTTGAGGGCGTTCACAGCCTTTGGGTTGATGTTGATGGAAAAGGTCGGGCCGAGTTGAACCATGCATCATGACTTTCACTGTTGACTTTGCGTGTTGTTGGCTTGGACGGTTGGTCTAGGGCCGCTCTGTTTTCGGGCCTTCGGCCTGTTCGACCGCTCTTCCCGCCATCCATCTGAACGCTGAACGCGGCTGCAGTTTTAATGCCCGACAGGATCCTGACTCTTTGTTGCCGTCTCCATGGTAGCTTGTCTGTCAGGAACCGCTGCTTCAGCCGTCCTATGCCACGCCGTGCTTCCATATTGATCGAGTCATGGCGGGCGTAGCAACCAAGCAACTCGTCGAGGATCGACTCTTCATGTCCTCGATCTAGACCTCAGGCTGATAGCCACAAGATATCATGCCGTTCCGGACGCATCCGACCATCGGGCTGGTGAGGAGCACATTCTTCGCAGCAGCAGCCCACCGTCATGCCTTTGAGCGTCAAGTGTCAGGCACGTCGCGCATATCCAAGGTGGATTCAGCACGCGGGCTTTCTGCGGTAATAAAACCACAGCAACGGCTCAACGGCTGCTGCAAGACATACTGCGCAGCCGATGCAGCATGAGGTCATCCAGCGGGTCAGAAAGTCCCAACGCGCTCGTTGTGAGGGGTCCCATGTTGTTTTCGGGCCTTGGGATCTGGGTGTGGGTTTTGTGAAAACGCCCCGGTTCTGGCGGAGCAACGCCGTCAGTTTTAACGGCCCTGACGCGCTCCGCTCCCAGTTAGCCGGCACCGATCATCCCCGAGGATGCCGTCCCGGACCCAGGGCGGGGAGTCAAAACACGAGGATTTTTCCCCGTGGTCGTCACATCGGTGACGAGGTGGGCTTGTGCCTGCCAAGGAATGAGTCTGGCGGAGAGCGGGCGTGGGTTTATATCGGCATCTTGCAGCCGTACTCTTGTCGCCGAGGCAGTACTCCGGAGGCTGGAGTTGACGTGAGAAGCAGAACTTGCGCCTCCATCTTCCACGGATCATGCCCGGTATCTCTTGAGTCGTTGGAGGTAATGCATCTATCGGTTGCTGCGCATCCTGACAGTATATGCCGAAGTCCATTTCATGCCTTGTCAACAAAGCCATCCCTACCACCTCACGTTGACCCTCAGGGTACCCCCCCCCCCCTGTCCTCAACTAGTGTAGCCCTTGGCAGTAGGGTCTCCGGCCACTGATATGACACCATTCACACTTCGTTCAGAAAACGTCCGCTTAGCCGTTGCCGGTTACCCTGGTCCCGCAATGCTGACGCCGTTCCACCCCTCCCCCCCGGAGGTACCAGGCTAAGAGTCTTAACCAGACACCATCCCCATGCCCCTGCCTGTGACGCAACCCCGTCCTGCATACTCCCGGCTGGCTGTTCTATTCTCGACAATAGTGACGCCGTCTTGCATGTTGCTAAGGTGAGGGAGACCCTGGATCGGCAGACACGATGCTTGATCACGACGAGCCCCGTGTGCCCCAGTTCCAATGGCATTCTGAAACAATGAAGATAGAGGTATCCGATGTCCGTGATGTTTACAGCTTGTCGTAGGCTCATACCATTAGATGAATGCTCAAGCTTATGCCCGACCAGGAGTTCGTCAATGGGCACAGACCTTGTGTTGTTCGCAGATGCCGATCCTTCCCCAACAGAGGCGTGTAAGTCAACCCAGGATGCCGGCAACACCACTGAGTCTCGGACGGGAGGCATACAAAATCGCTCCGCATTGGACACATGCCACGGTTATCACAACCATACAGGCGAGAGCACTTCTGCGGCTGTGAATGGACTTTCGAGGATACACCAGTAAAGGCGGAGTGGTTCAGGGACCGCAGCCTCAACCCCAGCTCCTGCACGGAAATCAGGGTACTGCAGTCGGACCAGCCACCGGCCTGAGCTGGCACCTCCACAGCGGAATCCAGATTGGGTGAAACTTCATGATGTCTGGTGTAAGGGTAACGTCAACAAAACGCGACTCCTGCCGTGAAAATATTAGGTGGTGAGCTGGCACTGCAGCGCCTCCGGCATGCAGCGGCCTGTCGCCGTTTTGGGTTCACGACAGAACCCCCGAAACATTCGATTGGACGTCGCCGTCGGTCGTACCCAAACCCCAGGTTTCAGTCAAGCACAGAAAGCTTGCTTGCCAACAGCCAGCAGAGGGGTTCAAAACAGTCTCGGACACACGAGAACTCAAGGCAGGAGCATGGCACGACAACAAGCACAGCATCTTGTATGGAACGGGAGTGATGCAGGCGGGAAAAACCCCTCTTTTGCAATTTTTGTGGTCCAGTTGACCATCCATGCTATCAAAACAGAAAAATGTGGTATCATGCTTCCTTCTAAGACGCGCCCAAAAAGCCAGCCCGTTACTCGTTCCGAGTAACCCGTTCCGCCTGCACGTCGTGTGCGTATGTGTATCCCATTCCGGCCATCTGGCTTTTTGGTGCCCCGTCCCATCCCAAGACTCCATCGCTCAAAAGAAAACAAAAATCCAAAACCCGACAGACCCCCCGTGGGGCTTGGGCAAAAAAGGAAGATGAAAAGAGAGCGGCCTCGGCCGGGTAAACGCCAGCATCTTCGAGATGCATCTGCGGTGGGGAGAAGTGAAATTGAGAGAGGAGGTGAAAAAGGCCTCAACACCATGCTGGCGACCGTTCCGGGTCTAGATCCAGTCCGACCGTACAGCAGCCAGCGAGAAGGGTGCCAATGGTGCCGCGTTCGGCAACCCCCTCTCTTTATGTGGGAGATCAGCCGGCCGCGAGCGAGTTGAAGCACGACGACGTCAGAGGCTTGGCAAGCGGCAGGGGGGCGGTATCGTGAACCCCTCGCGATTGGCGGAAAGAGGATGTCGCAAGACGGGGCTAGTCCCGCGGCCCAATGGGACTGTCCGGAGCCAGAACCTGCAGCGGCCTGACGCACAATGATGATTTTGTGCTGCAACCAGCGGGAATCGGTCCCCCAAACATCGGGAGCAAAGGGTTTGGCTTGGTCGTATCGTGCTCCAGGGACCCAGAGGTGCCCGTCGCGATGCCGTCCACGTTTTCGCCTCCCTTGGGTATACGGGACCCTGACCGCGATCCCGGACCCTGAAGTCCCTTGAATTGAACCCTGAGTGAGGGTCGTCGAAAAGTCGGTTGAAGGGCTCTCCGTGCTCGGCAACGGAGAGGTGTCGAATAGAAAGGAAGAAATAAATCCGGCCCGGTGTGACGAACGGAGAGGCCGAGCAAGAGTCAGCGGAGGTCGTAGGATCCGGAGGAACCGGCTGCACCGCCGCGCTGAATCAGCTGTCGCGGCCGGCCACCAGGTCGTGTTGGGAGAAGCGGCATTCGCGCGTGTTGACCACTCAGCCACTTTGAAGGTCGGCCGAACCAACTACTGGCATCGTGGCGACAGGATTTGCGAAAAATCCAGAATTGTCCGGCGCTCTGGATCGGCCGGGAATCCAGCAAGTTCGGCGATCCGACCGGCACCGGGCCCGAACATGCCTTGTGGAAGGCTTCGGGGTTTGCCGAGTGCTGCAGGTGCCGTTGTCCCGCAACGTCTCAGTCGTTGCGACGGCCAGGTGGTCCGAGATTTCGGCCAGTGAGCAGCGTGCTTCGATGTGGGAGGCGTGGCAGGGCGGCCGTGGTAGCTGTCGTTCGCTGCTGGAATCGGAGACAGCCGCAAAAGCTTCCACAGCTTCGCAAGGCAGTTTGCGGGAGCGCTGCGTGTCTGTCGGTTTGGCTGATTTTCCCCAATGCGTACCACCCCCAGAGCTCCGGCTCATGTATAGCCGACCATCTTGGCGCAGCGGTTGCAGTAGTAAATGTTGGTCCCAATCTGCACCATCCCAGACAGGCTCGGGTCGTCCGTGGAGGTCATCTCTTCAGCTCGCGCGCACCGCAGGCAGCGGATGACGGCGACCTGGACCGGGGGACGTGAGGCCGAATCCATGCTGTGCCGGACTGCTCCTGAGTTTGTCGAGTTCGAGGATGGGAGATCCAAGTCCGAGGCTGAGAATGTCGAGGATGTCGATGAAGACGACGAGGCCGAAGAGGACGAGGCGTTGCCAGAGTAGGGGACGGTTGGTGGGCGGGCTGCAGAGGACATGGTGGGCGAGATCCAAGAAGAGGAAGTGCTCGATTTATGTAGCGATGTAAGGCCGAAGCCAGGTCGGAACCATTGGATGGAGACTTGTTGGGTGACTTGGGTTGGGAAGGTCCAGCATGTTCTGGCTCGGAGGGTGCGGGTGCAACCTGGAGGGGGGTGTCGCTGCTTTATTTGGGGGTGGAATGGTGGGTTTCGAGAGATAGGCTGGGCCAGACGGGCCAGACCAAGGCTTGGTCTGGCTCTGGTCCCACCAACGGAAAGGGCTGGGGCATGGAGCTGGGGGGTGGGAGTCTGAGGACTGGCAGGATGCAGGGGAGTGCGCTGCTGGGGTGAATTACGCCGGTGTACGAAATTACAGGCGCACGTCCAGCGGGTGACACACAGGCCACGCAACGCTTCCACCAAACGGCGCGTTTTGCCCTCGATTGCGGTTGCAGTCGCCGAAACTGCGATTGGCCAGTGCAACCGTTTTGGATCTACAGTCCCCAATCCCCCATCTCTCTCAATGTCGGTCTGCGGATGGCAACTGAAACGCAAAATGGCCAGAGAGTTTTCCAGTGTCGTTCGAGAAACGGTTGCCAGATCTCTGAGTCCTGAGTCACCCATCGCACACGACGTTGCTGACGAGACACACCCGGGCAGTGTCAGCGTGTCCAGAGAGTTTGGGGGGGTGTGGGCTCGGTCAGGCGCGCAACGGTTTGGGACAGGCACCATCCCTCCCTGACCCCGTGTGTCCAGATTACCCGCTGGTGGGTTTGTGTGCTGGGTCCGACCCTGAGGAGCTTCCTCGGCGCGCCGTTGGGGATCGGACGGGTGGCGCTGGCATCTGAAAAATCAAAGGGAGCCTGCGTCGCGCTCTCGCCCTCATCGTACGAACCGCTGCGAACGGGCAGCTCGGTACGCTTGGCCCTCACTTGGCCCTCACTTGGCCTCGCTCTGGTGGCTGATGCTGCTGTTTCGTGTCAGCAATTAACTCAACTTCTCCGGTGAAGGTCAGTCAGCCGGTCTAGATCCGTCCATGCCTGCAGGCCCACGCATTCTGCGTCAGCAAACCATCCAGACCTCGATGGTGCGTGGAAACCTCGATCTGTGCACTTGGCAGGTAATTGCATAACCCCGTGGGCGCCATGCGATCGATCGCTGCATTTTTGTCTGTCGCAGCAGCTGCCAGTTTTGGGTCCACCCAAGCAGACCGATTACATAACTCCATCGGCCGCAATCAAAAGAGTCTGGACCCAAGCACGGTCACCACGGACGACGGGACAAGTGCAAACCCTGACGAGCGGAACAGGGCCTGGGCGCCCAGACCAAGTCATTTGACAAATCCGGCATTCGGCCAGATTACCATGCAAAAGTCCGACAAAAAGCAAAGTTTACAAACGGAGAATGCTGCTGTGTGTTTTGTGTGTATTGTATGTTGTGTGTGTGCACCCGCTTCCGGGAATACCGGGCAAGTGCGAAATCGCTGATGAGGCTCCCATCTTTGAAACATCAGCTTGTCCACTCATTTCCAGGTTGTGGTGGTTGCTCTGATCGACGTCTCCAATGAGTGTGGGAAATTGAGTGGAGATTCTCGAGGCTCGAATCTTCACGGACAGCCATTGGAGCTATGAATGACTGCGTTGCAGCCCTGAACAGCCCCCCTTTTGGTCTTCGATGATGGCAGTTTTGTGAAATGCTGATCTCGGAGTTGAGGCGAAGGCGTCATTTCCCTCATGTGAGCTATTCCAAAGCGGGCCTGCCGCCTTGATTACCTACACAAATGCGGGAGCGTTTCACTGTCGGACCCACTCCCAAAATGAAGGCAGCCAATTTCATCAAACCCATCTTAGTGGAAACGCCATTTCCATATCTTGCAGGAATACAAGGCCAACTCTTTGCAAAATGCACAAGGGAACATGGACATACCATTGGATACGGAACTGGTTGCTGCCCTTTCTGAGACAATTTTTTTTCTCTGGGGTTTCCCAGTGCTTGTTCCACCACCCCCGCTTCCTCGAAGAAGCGACAGGACTTGGAACGCCCTAGTTAACAGGGACCGCAGGCAGGGGACCACAGTCCAGCCCTATCCCCGAGCCCCGCCGTCTCAGCCATCTCCCGCGCTTGGCCTTGCCCCACCCGCTGTTCTTGATGGTTCGAGACCGATCGATCGATTTCGCCAGGACACGGGCCAATCACCATGGACGTTGGACTATCTTTTGCAGATCTGCTCACTGTCTGAGAAGGTGCGAAAAGCGAAAAAAGATCATTTCGACCATCGGTATGGGCCAGTGAGGACCGCCCGATCTCATCATGTGCGAGACAACGACTTGGGTCCGTTCGATGCTGGCCCAGCAACTCGATCTCCGGCATCCTTGTCTCGACAGGCCGGGGGAAGTGACGCCGCCGACCGAGAAAGCCGAGTCAAGCTCCAAATCTCTCGATTGTGCACACCGGTGTCGGCCCTCGGCCGCGGTCGCAGGTTCTTGCGTTGTCAGCCTGCTGGCGCTCTCTCTGGCACACTTGGCATCAAACATCGTCAAAAGCTTATCTCAGCGTTCTCCAGCGTCCCTCTTCCCCCGGATAACCCGGGTCGCGTTGCGATGGCAAGCAGCCCGAAGTGACTCGGGGTATCAATCAGCGGCAGTTCCCGGGAAAGGGCACAAACACCGCTTGCTGCCGGTCGCTCAATAAGCTTGAAGCAGCCGAGGCCATACTTCACTTATCGCGATTCCACTATGCCCAAGATGCTGCCCGCTTCTTGATGAAGCTGGCTCTTCCGTGCCGATGCGGTCATATCTCCTCATTCGTCCAATGCCACGACGTTACCGTCGCCATCTCGTTTCCTGGAGACCTCGCCTCTATGGTCTCAGTTTCAGATCTCATGGGTTTGCTCCCTCGCTGCACACACACAGGCCAGGAGCGAATACTCCGGGCTGCGGCCCGCGCATGAGCTCGTGCCCATTCTGCGTCATCCCGTGGTGGCTTGGCTGTCGAGGACATCGGTTTTCGGTCCATCCTCGATTTCTCGATGGATCGAAAAGCTATTCTTCTGCATCGGGTAACTCAGACAGACGGCTCCACTCATGAAGGGTGCTTCAAATTGGGTGACGTGAATGCTTACATAGACATTGTAGACTTCAGCCTGTTTTCAAGGTGGGTTGTTCGTCCGTCAAAGTGCCCCAGCCTCCGTCTAGAATTCCACATTGTCTTGTCATTCATTGATGGCCTCGACATGAGCAAGCGGGTGCCCGAGTCCACCGGACACGCGTGGCCAAGCCGACCGACACGTAACAGCTCTCTGGCCATCTGGCAGGGCGGACTTACCCCACTATCTCCATCGACTTTCCAACACTTCAACGTTCAGCACCGGTAAGATCGACTGCGAGCCTGCCCAGCATGGGTCACGCATGTTCTCTGCCTGCAGAAACAGGTCTGTCCTGGTTTCTGATCGAGATTTCTGTGCGTTACCGTTATTACACCTGCCGACGTATGTGCGAGACAGGATGACCGCTGGACACCTCGCCCCTGAGGATGGGGAATGGAACCTGGGCGTCTGGGATGGCGGCCCAAACAAGAAACAGCGCACTCGGCTCGAGGTCTCTGACAGGTGGACTTCAAGGCACGGACTTGCAAACAAGCCGTTGGCTTTCGGAACTAGACGGCGTGGCGTATTGGTGTCGAAGTGAAGTTGGTGATTTTCGGGAGCAGCCGCTGGCCCGTGTACAATTCCCCTTTCAGCACTCCTCCTGTTTGTTTACTGCCAAACTCGGCACTGAGGACTATGAGCATTGAGTGTATCTTGCTACATCCTCAATCGTCTGCCATCAGAAGTGTCTTATCAACCCTTAAACCAGACTTCAACTTCACACAAGAAACCTCGGAGAAGTCCATCTCCATTGACTGCTTGCCACAGACAGCCCCGAACCAACCCGACCACCACGAAACCACACAGCCTTCATCACCACCCCCGTCACCGTCACAGCCCGTGGCTGAGAATCAGAACAAGTTCGCCTCTCCGCCACAGTAACGCATTTTGCACAGACCTTCCCCGGCCCAAAGGGCGGTGTTTCCCCAATTTTACTTCCCCACGCCTTAAGAAACAACTGGAAAACCGCACAAGCCAAAACCTTGAATCCCGCCACGATCACGGCGTCTTCATCCCAATTGCCAAAGATGAACTTGGCTCGAGCGCGGCCGGGTGAGAGTCCCGGATCAAAGGGTCCCCCCTCGCCGCCTCTCCAAGTCCACACACACCATCCGGTCTTTTTGGGCGAGCTGCCGTAAACGGGAGGGATGATGTAGATCCCGTCCGGCTGTTGCCCTCGAGCGGGGATTTAGACGCATGATGGGCTGATGTTCCTGACTTGAATTGGACGACGGACGACGGATTCGCTATGGAGGGATCGTGTAAGTGGGTGAGGCCGGGATGGGCATGGCTTCACGCCGCCGCTTGCGTAAGTGCTGATATCCGTAGCTCTCGGTCCGTGTAGGGAGCTTGCTTGTGGCTGTGGAGCGGCGTGCTTGGAAAAGACTGAGCTTGGAACCGAGGTTGAACGGCAATGGCGAAGCTGTTAGAATCTCGGGGTGTGCTGGACAAATACGAGGGTGCCCTACCTACCTCCTCGGCACTCTCTTCGTTCGGCGGTCGGCGGTCTCCTTCTACCGATGGGCCACGAAAAGGTGACATGAGGTGATCTGCTGACCGAGGATTGCAAAGCATCTCGTCTCTAGTCATGTTGTTGTCCATCCCTGGACGGAGAAGCCAGCGCCTCGCCGATGACAGAGGCAGCATCCCAACCCATCAAGCGGGCACTTTTTCACCTCGGTCAACAAAACACAACGGAATACCATCAGCATCCATCGATCACAAGCATGGGCTGGTATCGCGATCTCTTTGCTGCTCTGCTTTGTCTTCAAAAACGTTTCAACTCCACAACAAGCCTGCTGTACAACGCCCCCGCCCTCTCCCGCATTAGCAAAGGAAGCCACTTCAGAACCCCCATTCCAAAAAAATCTAGAATGTACAAATCAACAAGATGGCCAAAAAATAGGGCGCAAGATGACCCAGTGGAAAGGCAGTCTCCTCCTCCACGTTCAAAATCAGAGCGCCAGTGCCACTCCATCACCCAGACAACGAAATACGAGATAGAAAACAGCAACTTGCTCAGACGCCTTGTTTTTGATGGACGGCTATGATGTGCTAAATAGGTATCTCCAGTTGCGCCCGGCGCCAGGGCAATGGTATCAAGTCTCCCTGGGCTGAGCGATGCAGAAAGAAAAGGAAAGGGACACTTGAGACAAGCGACAGCGACTGTAAACAGAAAAAAAAAAAGTAAAATCCCCCCTTCTGCATTAAAAGGTTCCGGTGACTCCTGGCCACGGGCGTATGTACTGCTTGGTTCGTCGGTGCTGTGCTGGGCGTACGGGCAGGTGATTCCGCGGTGTCATGTTTTGCGTTGACACAGCCAAATACGCCACTAGATGCTCCGAGATGGGTATGAAAAGAAAACAAAAACAAAAGAAAATAGGCGAGACCTGCGGGAAAGGGACAGGTCGAGTGCGACGAAACTGGACGAGGGAATCTGAATCTGCTGAACGACGCCGGAAACCAAGAAAAAATCGTGTCGTCATAAGTCGGAAGTGACTGTCCGATAGTCAGAATGTGGTGAGAAGGAAAGCCGATGGTCTCCTTGATAGTGGACGGGATCAGTTCGCGAGGCCGGGCGAGGAGCCGTCGACGGCCTTTGGCGTCATGGGGAACTCCCGTTGCCGCTGGAGTTAAAAGCCCAAGACGCCAGGATCACATCACGATGCAGCAACCGCAGCCGTCTTTCTTTTCCTGTCGCTCCTCGGGAGGCTCTGGTACCCTCACAGTTTGTGAAGGTTGGGCTTGGTGCGCAGGAGTCCTGGGTCTCGGCAAGGGGTTCGCGGCCGGTTTGTCGGAAATCTTGGGCATTGTCGAGTATGAACTCGACCTGCCGGGGAGCGTTGGGCTCTTGGGCTCTGCTTTCAGCGGCCACTCTCCCTGTTCCTCCTTCTGCTCTTCGTTCTCGGCCCCCTTTTCGTCCTTGTCCTGGGCGCCAGCCTCGGGAGGCTTGAGGAAGCCCTCGTCTGTGAGCGGCCTAAACTCTTTGTCGTAGATGCTCCCAAACTTGCCCTCCCGTTCCCACTTCTCCTGCTGCAGCCGCTTGGCGACTGTTGGCAGCAGCTGTTGGTCCGGAGGCAGCCGTGGATCTGGGCGGTAGGCTGAGACCATCCATGGCGGTTCCCCTTCCATCGGTTTGCTGTGGCTGCTGGAGAACTCGCGTTCACCAGACCGCGTCGATGGACGTGTCGTCCCGGTCCCGCTGCTTGTCGAGTCCTTGCTTGGCCCGCCTCGCGTTTTCGGTCGTCCTGCGGCACCGTTGGCCGGCTTCGGCTTTCTCGTTGTCGTCGCCGTTGGAGGCTTCTTGGGTGATGAATCAGGTCGTTTGCTGGGTTGCGAGCCCGGCCCTATGCTGCCGGATTTTGCGAGTGCATTGCCTGTACTGCCGCTCCTTGCGCGAGGTTTGGGATATGTGATGCTGTCCTCCACGCCCGGGCTGCCGTCCCGTTTCCTAGGCAGACGAGTGTCCCGCGCGAGATGCTCGCTTGGGATGGGAACGGGGCTGGTCTTTGCCACGGGTATTCGGGACGAGCTCTTCGCGCTGCTAGCGTACACCGAATGCCGGTCGCCTTCCTCCAGTATCTCCTCAGGGCGCCTCAGATCCCAGCTGGGAATTGTCGCCAGATCAAGCGTCCTTGTTTCGATCGAGGTCGCTGCCGAATTTTTCCGGGATCTTGGTACTGTTTGCTCGGAGCCCACAATTGACTTGCCGGATCCGTTGATCCTGTCCTGGCTCTGATCCCGCCTTGGCCTCGATCTTGCTCTGTCTCTTTGGCGCGGGAGAAAGATCCCTGCAGCCTGCAGCTCCTCGCTCTCTATCCTGGCCAGCTTGTCTCGGTGAATCCATTTGGAGTTGTCGTCACTGTCGGAATCCGGAAACAGACCATTCGGCCCCTTTCTGTGCGCTCCTTCAGCTCGTTCCCCGTTGGTGACCGCGCGCGGGTCCAGCGAGTTTTCGGAATTGGAATGTTCTTGAACACTGCGTGGCTTGGGATCCATGTGGTCGTGTTGCGCGGAATGGGTTCCATCGAGGGCCTTTACGCTCAGGTCATGGCTCGAATCCTCGTCTCTGTATCCAGGGGAGAACGGCTCTACACCGGCCACAGCGCGCATAGTGGAGTTTCCGTTTTGAGATGCCAGCGGAGGCCGACCAGCTGTTTGGAGGCTCTCTTCGGCGGTGGGCGACTTTTCGTCGTAGCGCATCTGAGGCACAAGAACGCGTCAGTCTGGCGTTTGGGGACAGAGGGAACGAGGGTAAGAATGGGACAAAGCGCATTCTGGTATTGAGACGTAGAGGGAGGCAGAACACGAAGGATGCGGCATGGGATCTTACCTCTGTTTCGGTCGGCACAGCATCTTCCCACACGTAGGCGGGCGACGTTAGAGACGTCGCCGTTTGAGACACAGTAGCCATCCTGTCATCCGAGAGATGACTCCGTAAGTGCGGCCGATGCCCACGCACTGAAGTTGAAGGTTCGTGCTCTTGGCACTCCGAGATCACAGGGCCAGGGTGCAGCCCTCAAATGCACCGCCAGAGGAAGCCGTCTCGACGGGCCAAATACGAGACGCCGCTGGAGATGTTGACGTCTGACGCTGCCGGCGCGGGCGGACCGCTAAGTCTCGCGACCAGCCCAGCCTCCAGCAGGCCAGAATCGGCCAGCGTTTTGTCAAACGTTCGGCCGATCTGCCTCGGAGAAACACGCGCGCAAACGGGGTATTGCCAGTCTCCAGTCTCCGGTCCCAGGGTCTGTCTTGGGGTTGTTTTGCTTTTGAGGCCAGGCAGCGTGGAGTATCGGCGCGGTGGTTGATGGAAAGGTCGTCAATCACAAGCGGTGAATTCGCGGTTCCGAAGTGAAGTTCTCAAAACCGTCTCAATAGCTGCGAGCAGCTGGTCTCTGCGGAGATCGGTTTCTGTCGAGCCCCTTGTTTGTCCAGTGTCGCTGGGCAACTATCGGCGGCGTGTCTCCTGCTCTCGGGGCTGCCAGATTGCAGGTTTCGGGGACGGATACGAATAGAGCTCGTGTGTCTGACAGATGCGGTGTGGCGGGCGAGGGGCGATTGAGGGCTGGGAGAGCACAGCTCCGCAGCGTTCTTGGGTCTTTCTTTTGTTTATTAGTCCGACTTCGACTGCAGGCGATCCAGAGACCAACCGCAGCGGAAAGGAGAGGTTCAACGAGTGGCGGCCTATGGATGGCCTTTCTCCGCCAAAAGCTTCGAGAAATCGCTGCAGTAGGGGGCGCCGTCAAATGGGGAGCGAGCAGGGGTGCGAGCTCCATTAATCTGCCTGTGCTGTGCGATTGGGCCAATGGCAAGTGGGCCGTGCGGATTTGCAGGGTCTTGCTTCATTCGGGTGGTCATTCCGAGACTGCGGCACCAGACAACAACCGCCAAAACCGGGCACGCAACTTGCCGTTCAGAGTTGAGCACACGATTGAGGGTCAATCGGCAGCTTCAAGGTCATTCACGAGTAGACTTTTTATCTGACCCCCTGCTTTCTGACCCAAGTCCTTTTTTTTTTGTTCGTTTCCTTCCTTCAACACAACGCAAAAAGCCTTGTGCTGCCTCTTGGCTGTCTGAAGTGCTTCTTTTCTCCTGCCGCTTCATCTTCTTACTGGGTAGCAATCGCTTCTTAGTCCCAAATCAACACAGAATCATCCCAGGCAGCAGTTGGTCCTCTTTTCGCTTGCCACCTCAAATAAAAGAACACAAACAAACACCAGCACTTCCCAAAGTCTCCACGAACAATACTTTGCGGACCCCAGCATTCCTAAACAGCACCCTCTTGTTCAACAACGAGGACACCTAGGGACAAGGTGCAACTCATTCTTGGAAGTTGAGGTCAGTGGGAAGAAAACCATGACTGCTTCATTGCCCGCAGCTCCTCGTCCGACACGACGGACCCGGATCGTATGCATCAGCGACACGCACAACTCTACTGTTAAGCTGCCAAAGGGTGACGTCTTGATACACGCGGGAGACATCACGAACCAGGGGAGCTACTCCGAGGTAGGCAACGGAGACGCCTGTTGGGGACTTTCATCTCATCTTGGGTTGCTCAAGCGTCGGTGCCTGGAGCATGGCTAACACGGCTGAATTAGCTCTCAAAAGCAGTCCAATGGTTGGAAAAGGCCGATTTCGAAGCCAAGATAGTCATTGCAGGTATCATCAGCTCTGCCCACACGCAAGCCTCCCCAACTCAAAACTTACAATACAGGGAACCATGACATCACGTTGGACCACGTCTTTTACTCCAAGCACGGTTCAGGTTTCCACAACCAAAACCCCCAGGATCCTGCCAAGTGCCGGTCACTGCTTACTTCAAGCCGCACTCTCACATACCTGGAACACAGTAGCGCCACCATCCGACTTACACATCCCAAAGGCCCCGGAACTCAATTCACCATCTTCGGGTCCCCGTACAGTCCCGAATACGGCACTTGGGCCTTCAACTACCGCCGAGCGGATCAGCCCCCCGAGGCCTCGGGGCGAGATAGTACAACAAAGGCGATTCCATGCGCAGCAGACGTCTGGGCTACCGTCCCCTCAGACACCGACGTGCTTGTCACTCACACGCCCGCGTATACACATTGCGACGATTCGTTCGGTTGTCCGGAATTGCACTCAACACTTGCGAGAATCCGGCCTCGACTCCATGTGTGCGGCCATGTCCACCAAGGCAGAGGCGCCCAACGCCTGAGATGGGATACAAGGGGTCCAATTGATGCTTCAGTCGAATCATGGGAGGATCCCAACCCAGATCCCAGTTCTGCCAAGATCAGCTTGGTTGACCTGACGGCGCGTGGTGGAAACCGTCCGCTCGACTTTGAAGATCCGGCGCCACAGCTTGTTGAAAGAGATGTTGGTGGCGCGCCCGGCCTGCCGGGCCCGGCGGAAGGGGCCTCATGCAGCTCGGTATCCTCCCTTGGACCCGGCAGATCGGATGGGGCGAGGCTGTTCGCAAGTGCCGGCCACTTGGACTCGGTGGTCCGGACAGGACGTCGGGAAACGTGCGTCGTCAACTGCGCCATTGTTGCCACTGGATGGCCTCACACGGGAGGCAAGCGATTCAACAAGCCTATTGTGGTTGATATCAATCTGCCCACGTGGAGATGAGAGCCAGGGAGAGCAAGACATGCGCTTCTCGTCGCCCCATACTTTCACGGACAATCACAGAGGTGAGTGGCCAGGGTAAAGTCAGACAAGATGAGATATTGCTCCCTCTTTTCTCGTTGAAGAGAGCGGAAGGGACCACAGCACAGACGGCGCGAGCCAACATCAGATGCAGGCGCAGGGCGTGCCTCCAGGTGCCCCACATCCAAGATTCAACCGCGCAACCAACAACAGTCAACACTTGGAGTCAACACGGCGTGTTCCACGCGACCTTCGTTTTTCTGCTTGTGACTGAAGGCCGACCGAGATCAAAGTTTGGCTGTGTAGCTGTCCCAGCTGGACCTATTTATTCCGCTCCCTTCGAAACCTTCTCGCGCCATCAATCGACCTCTCCATCACCCTCTTTGTTCTCAGTCAACAGTAACATCACTTGCCCCAGCTTGGTCGCACTCCATTTCACTTTGCGGACAACATATGACGACCTCGCAATGCCGCACCATCCTTCGCAGCCCTCTAAATTTTGGGGCGTTGGGAGCTTGAGCAAAAGCTCATGAATCTCCCAGCATCGGATCGGACCCTCTCAACGACCACGCTCAAGAACATGGGCATTGAGAGGGCACCTCAACTCGACATCGACAACCCAAACGCAGTAGACGCCGACGCTGTCTTCTTCAAGCCGTTTCCCGACACTTTCGATTTCAGAAGCGCCGTTGCGGAGCGGGTACGCGATTACGGCGGAGAGGTTCAATGGTGGTACCGCTGCCCCGACGAGGTCCCACACGTTGATCGATTGTCGTGCGCCCTCCATGTCATTGATCGGCTTCACCACCTGGGCTATTTTGCGATCTTGATTCACAATCTCTATCCCGCTGATGCAGAAAACTGGCGCGAATCTTCGTAAGCAGTCTCGTATCTTGTGACTCTGTCGCTACTCCCTAGCAGCTGGATAACATAAACTTACTTGGTTTGCAAGTGCCGGACGGGGCATTTACCTTCCCAGCTATTCTGGCAGAAGCGAGTACCTCAAGAAGCATGGTGACCGTCCCCCTCAACCGCTGCTGGAGTGGTTCACCCCTTCGATTCGCTATGTGCCAAGTAAGCCGGGGGAATGCGCCATTGTGTAGGCTACCTAGCCGACAACACGCCGCACAAGAGGAAGCCGGACGAGGCACTCCGCATGCGAGATCACTGCCGGCGTCTCCTACATAAGGAAACGAATCCAGGTCACCCAAGATACGCATAGCATTATCCCGGTACAGCCCCAGCTTTCAAAGTGGTGAGTCGTTGACTCGGGCAACATCGCTAACCACATCACAGGTGCTTGTAATTTCCTTCTATCACAGCGACACAGTCCACATTACCCAGATGTGCTGGAATGACTGAAGAAAACCCCATTTCCTTCCGCCAGTCACGCCTGGTGGACATTGCTTCAAATTCCTTCAACACACCAGAGATATCCCTGCTGCTCCGCTGGATGCGATGTATCCCGGTGCGCGAACCCGAGGTATCCCGCAGACAGACGACAACTCCAGGGCATGCTCTAGCCGCAAGGCCAGGCCGCCCAACGACGCCCGTCCAGAAAGGGACCGCAAACAACGCCGCTGCACCAGCCGCCGCCCATGCTGCAGGTACCACCAACACTCCAACCAGACCATCCACGCCCACGCCCACACAGACGCAGAAAGGGCCGGTCATCGCCAGTGGCAGCAACACCAGCAGCCCTCACCGCTCAGCAATCGTCACCCCGATAGGGAGAACCCTTCCAAGTGGTGACACTAGGAACAGTCCCTCCCGCGCAGCAACCCCCACCCCGACGAGATCCACACCCAACAACGACAACACCGCCGCCATCACCACCCCGTCCAGGAACGCTGCGTCTACCACCTCCGGCGCCGCGGGCAACCCTGCTGCTGTTGGTCACGCAACCACAACCCCACGGCAAACCAACCTCCCGCCCGCGAGACACAGCGGCAACGCTCCTTCTGGGCGCAGTCATCAGAGCGGCGGCCTGCCGACGCGGAGCGCCAGTGACAATGGCAATGGCAGCGGTGCCCTCAACGGCAACGGCGGCCCAAAGAGTCACGCCCAGGGGTTGTCCCATGGTCAGTATGTAGCCGGTCATCGTTGATGTTCGAGGGCGCTTCTTCTTAGAGCGAGGGACGTCGCTTGTTTGAGGGTGATGGAGGGTTGAGTTACACCGGGCGTTCATCGGCGTTGTTGATTCTTGTTAGTTGGGTCACCCCTTGCGGGTAAACACTGCAGAGTAGTAGTACACTCGAGTTGACCATCATGAGGGTGGCGGTTAGTCTGGGACTTGTGTGAACCGAGTTGTTCTGTTATTCAGCTAATTGCTCTGTCATGTACGCTTCTGTGTGAAGACTCAGCACTGCGTAAGCCTGAGGCAACACCAGGCAGCCAAACATTCTCCTTTCGGAACCATGCAGCGGCCAGAGAACGCAGGCTTAGGGAAGGCTCTGTCTGTCCTTGGACAGAGGAGGGAAATGGAGCCAACCGCAGCTCTCACCGCCACAGGCACGCACAATGGGCATGACGAACGGTGTGTGAGGCGATGGCGACTGTCATATGGCCACAAACCAATCGCAGGGGGAGGACCAAGACTTGAGAGACATTCCTCCCCCGCATCATCGCACCAAGACCGGTCGAGCGGTCTTGCAAGTGTTCACAGCATATCCCCTTTGGGAAAGGTTCTGCGGTTGATCTTCGCGTCAAGATCGTTCCGGCGTCAGCCGCAGAGAGACCTCACGCTCCTGAGCCTCCCACTCAGGTAAGCTTCGTGGATCCATGCTTGATGTTCGTGGGCACATGGACTCGCTCCCTGTTGAAGCGGGCAAGGAGGAGGGGTAACGCGTGGTTCTGGCGGGGTAAAAGTCGCAGCCCCTCGCCTCCGACTCGCCAAAACGCAACGCGGGTCCCGCCTCCTGAGCTGCGCAGGAGATCAAGCAGACCATCGGGAACGACGGTTTCTCAGACCGTTTGTCTTGGAATCCACTCGTCTCACACTATAGTGTACAGTATGGACATTAGCCCCGGCGACCAAGAACCGGCACAGGACTGGGCATCCCCGATGATCTTGAAACGCAGGCAAGACCCAGGAAGCGACCCAGCTTTATCCGCAACACTCTGCAAGCAAAACAGGAACAGGGTCTGCCGGTCTCGACAGCTGACCACCCAGCAACTGCCAACCAACCAACTGGTTTGCCGTCCGAGCCGTTGAGCGCCTCAGGCACACCACATGTCTTTTTGACAGCGGGTTGAGCCGTGGGGAAGAGCACCCAACCAGCCAACATCCCTGGACCAAAGCATCCGATCGGCCTGCTTGTCCCGTGGCCCGCTTTCCCCCGCGCGGGCGGGCAGCCGGCGAGACAGCGACCCCCCCTCGACTGCCGCTGGAGCACTCCCTGCATCTCCCGCACCTCGGGCTCCTGATTGGTGCGAGAGGGGTGCATATCCCCCCAATAAACTGCCCCGCGCCGGCCGATCTGATAGGGCCATCGACACCAAGCACACCTTGCATCGTCCAGTCACGGGCGCATGGCTTGAGCAACACGCAGCAAGGTCCAGACACAGGCCAATCCAGAGCGAGCGGGGGTTGTGTTACCAGATGGAGCCCCTCCTCCAATGACTCGCGTCATCGACGGGTGGGCTCGAGGTGGGCTCGAGGAGGGCTCGTGGGGCTGGCCTGGTCTCGAGAAGAGTGGCCCATGTGTGCCGCAAGAGGGTGTGCTTGTGCTTCCCTCAAGGCTCACCGTCGGGTTTGCGGCGGCCCAATCAAGCTTGTCCCAAGGTGTCGGTGCTGCAGTGCGCCCGAGGGGAACTTGCGAGGGTAGCAGGAGGCCGGCAGTGCGACCGTACCTGCTTCATGGGATGATGGTTGGTTGGGCGGATTTTGTTGGTGGTTGTTGGTGGTGGACGCGGTGCCGCATCAAGGGGAGCATCTTTGGGGCCTCGTTGGCCTTGAAACTTGGGGACGCCTCCTGTGGCTGTTGCGGAGTTCTTTGTGGACGGCCTTACCTAACACCCGTACCAGGCCCCACCACGCAGTGAGACGGTGCCTTGACACAGTACAAGTTATTATTCCATCTTTGAAGCATCAGTAACAGGGGCGCGGGACTGGCGCCGATTCAACGACGAGGTAGGATCCAATTGGTGGTTGGTGTGCGCTGGTTCGTCAATCCCGGGCTTGTCGTGCCTCGAGAAGAGCCTCGAGCATGATGGGGATGCCTCGAGTGACAGGATACGCGCGGGGCGGTTGGGGTGATGGCTCGTCTCCTGCAGGACATCACAGCCGATGGGGAATGGTTGGCGAGAGCCACAGGACGGCAGCCAAGTCGCCTCGCATTCCTGCGGGTATCTGCTGGCTGCACCACACTGGCGCAGTGTGGTCCGCGAGCACTACATCAGCCATCGAATTGGGACTTTGGGGGAGGCCTTGGTTCCTCCCAAGCAGTGCAACGCTGGCTGACACGTTCGGATGGCATGAAAGCGGTAGTTTTGGCGCGAGATGATCGGGCTGCGAACTGCCGCATGATGGGGGATTGCAGGTCCTCGGGACGTGGAATGATGGAGCCCAATCTTGCATTTCCAGCTGCTTGGTGATTGAGGAGCATGGGCCAGTTAGGACATCGTGCTTCAACTCGCCTGGAGCTTGGGTTGAGACGGTGTCTGTGAGGCGGGGTTGCCCGGTCCATGTGAGGAGATGGGACGAACCCGTGATCAAGGCTTCCGAGGTCGAGGCACTCTGGCAACTCGAGGTTGGCTCGGGGAGAGCATCAGGCCGGGTAAGGCTGCTGAGCCAACGCAGCACAACAAACAAAGAAAAGTGCGCTGGCAAGTCCAAGATCCACGAGGCTGCTGCTTATGTATGTACGGATTATGTGCACCTCGTTTGGTCGTTGAGGCTGACGACATTCAGGGGCAGCCGCCGTTGGTTCGGGTCGCCTCACTTCCATTGTCATCATATCAGAGCCAGGGACTGCTGGGCCCACCAGGTCCGTCTCGCGGAAGGCTGCCGGCACCATCTGCTTGTGATTCTCGAGAATGTAATGTGAATGCCGACGGGATTCTTCATGATGCCGTTGCCAGGTGAGCGACTCGGCTGCATCTTCACCGCCGGTTTGCCTCCTTGGGCTGCATGAAACACTGGCTGGAGACTGGCTGCTGCTCCCCTCAGTTTCGTCGACCGCCGTCCGCTATCGGCCCGGCACTGGCAGTTTGCTCGAATTCCGCCTCATGGCTTCTCTGCTCTTTCCGAATATAGCCATGCGAGCCCTGCCGGTCGAAGGATGCGACTTGGATTCTGGAAGCCGTTGGTGGTCTCGAGATCGCCACAACGAAGATAGAAGTGCACAGGCAGCCAGTGCCGGGGACTATGTTTTCCGCCACAGCCACGGCACAGGGCCCAGCCACCTGCGGTTGGATCCGGGTCTCGGTGGCACAGCTGAGAGACTTGGGATGACAGATCTTCAGTCCGAGATGAGCAAGTTGAAAATTCAGTTCCAAAAAAACGCCTCTGCGAGGACTCAGAGAGTCATGGAGCTTGCAAATCTGGGCTCCCCAGCACTCGGCTTCCACGTTGCCACGGAAGGCGATCCTGTTGCTGTGTGGAGCTCGCTGTCCGGAGTGTCCATTGCTGGTTGCCGAAGCCCGCGTGGGAGGCCGCTTGCACAGGGATTGTTCGTGGCCTCGCCCGGCTGGTGTTATTGTTCTCGAGCCTATCGCAGCACGGCGATTTCAGGCCTCGCCATCAGAGACCCGGCCGGTGGCTGTGGATCTGTCGAGTTACGACGTTTGTCGCGCAAGCTAGATGTTAGCAATGCTGCCATCGAGGCTGGCGAGCTGGGCGAGACACTTGAGAGGTGCGCAACCCGGAACAGCTGCATCGTTAGCGGCAATAACGAGAGCTGAGGGTACAGAAGCAGAGAGAAGAAAAGGGACCACCGAAGAGGTCACGACACACCACCCTTGGCCCGCGCAGGGAGATGCCGTAAGCCATCCGAAACGAGAAAAGCAGGGAACTGGTGAGCCAATGGATGACGCTCAGGGCGACCCTCAGTGGCTCGCCGCTCTCCACAACCACCCGCAGCGCCCACCCTGGCCCCCTCCGGTATCCACATTGAAGGGTCGCTCTGGCTGGTCCCTCCTGCCCAGAGCCAGGGGGAGCTTCGGCGGGTGCTGGCTGGGTCCCGGGCCCGTTCCTGCCAAAAGAGGAGAATGGGATGGATCCATGGGGGGCGACAGTGCCCGCACTGGTTGCAGAATGGAAAGTGCCCCCCTCTAGCCA
>Ga0247823_10001178_pt1 | contig 21860 bp, 18 predicted proteins | sample 13C_PalmiticAcid_2_FD_192426 | JGI IMG/M metagenome (GOLD analysis project Ga0247823, IMG submission 192426) | Soil microbial communities from agricultural site in Penn Yan, New York, United States - 13C_PalmiticAcid_Day30 | ecosystem: Environmental > Terrestrial > Soil > Agricultural land... | reverse complement strand
TACCGACTCGGCGTCGACGTTGAGCTGTTCAACAATGATATTTTTCACTCGGTCTTCGATATTCATTTTTTCTTTTCTCCTTAAAATAAATACTAACTAACTGCTATATTTCGCGTCGTTTTTGAGTGTCGGGTAATTTACCCGACACGTCCCTTGTTTCCCGTAGGGAAACAAGGCCAATACGAACTTACATGTACAATCCGCCGTTCACACCCAGCACCTGTCCCGTGATGTAACGGGAGAGGGGCGAGAGCAGGAACAACGTCGCGGCCGCGATGTCCTCGGGCCGACCAAGATCTGCCAGGGGCACCCCCGATAAAATCTTGTCTTTTTGCTCAGCTGTCAAACTATCGGTCATTTCGGTCGCAATAAAACCCGGCGCTACGCAGTTGACGCGCAGCTTTCGGGGGGCCATTTCTTTAGCCAAAGACTTGGTCATCCCGATAAGAGCCGCTTTCGTCGACGCGTAAGGCACTTGGCCCGCGTTGCCCATCTGACCTACGACAGATGAGATGAAAACCATAGCAGGTGAATCTGATTTTGTAAGAGGGCGTAGCGCATGTTTTGCAACTAAAAACGCACCCTTAAGATTCACATCCATCAGCTTATCAAAGTCTTCCGCTTTGAATCGCATGGCAAGCTGATCGATCACGATACCGGCATTGTTCACCACGCCATCCAGACCGCCGAATTCGGCGACAAGCGTTTTGATGCCGGCCTCGATTTGCTCTTCGGAGCCCACGTCCATGGCAATCGGCAATCCTCGGCCGCCAAGAGTTTCGATCTCGGCGCAAACGGCTTCCGCATTGCGTTTAGAAGACTCACTCGAACCGGTGTAGGTAACGCCCACTTTGGCGCCGCAGCTGCCCAGCGCGAGCGCGATGCCCTTGCCGATGCCTCGACCACCACCGGTGATGAGAATGGATTTGTTTTTAAGATTAAAGGTGTATGTCTCCACCACTATGGATCCCCTCTACCGTGGATATACTCGTGCAGGGCATGGTCTGTCCATCGACGCTGATGCGCTTGCTAAGGCCGCAAAGCACCGAACCGGGACCAATCTCGAAAGCCTGCTCCACTTTGATATCGTTATTCTTAAGCAAAAGACGCATCGTTTGCGTCCAGTACACCGAGCCGTAGATCTGCTTCACCAGACGGTCTTTGATGTCTTCACCCGCGGTGCCGAGATCTACAATCTTAGGCTCCACGTTGGGCACATAGTAAAAGGCCTTCATGGGGCGCACCGAAAGTTCTTTGAGCTGAGGCAGAAGCTTTTGCGCCGCGGGCTTCATCATGCTCGAATGAAAAGGTGCCGAAACTTGCAGCGGCAAGATGCGGCGCACGGGAAAGTCTTTGGGCGTCGCTTTGGTTGTGAGGTATAAAATGGCGTCTTTCTCGCCGGCCACCACCACCTGCTCGTCAGAGTTGAAGTTCGCTGGTTCCACGCGCTTACCGGTTTCTTTGAAAACCCATTCACAGAGTTGCAGCGTCAATTGATCGGAGTTCGGCGTGCCGGGTTTGAAAAGCAATGCGGCCATGCCGCCCTTGCCCAGTGGCACGGCCTGCTGCATGAATTTGCCGCGGTAGCGCACCGTGCGCACGGCTTCTTTGAAGTCGAGCACGCCCGAGCAAACGAGCGCGGAATACTCGCCGAGCGAGTGGCCGGCGAAGACTGCGCCGCCGCGGAGCATGTCCGCGAGGCCCGTGTGCACGAGCAGCGATCGCCAGATTGCCACGCAGGTAGTGAGAATCGCGGGCTGCGTGAGCTCAGTCATATCGAGTTCATCGCGGCCGCCCGAAAAACAAAGTCGGATCATATCGAGGCCGGTGGCCTCGCAGGCTTCTTCGAAGGTCGCTTTGGCCTCAGGAAATCGGTCGTACCAATCTTTTCCCATGCCGATTTCTTGAGCGCCCTGTCCCGGGAAAAGAAATGCTTTCATGTCGTGCGGATTATTATAGCTTCACTCGCAGCGAAGGTAAAATTTGTGCCTCTAAGGGGCGTTTTTACCAACGAATCAACATCGCGCCGTAAGAGAAGCCTCCTCCAAAGGTGTCAATCAAGATGAGATCGCCGCGCTTCATGAGCTTTTGTTGCTCCATTTCGGCGAGGCAAATGGGAATGGTTCCCGCGGACGTGTTGGCCCATCGATCGATGTTCACAAACACGCGATCCATGGGAAAATGCAAAAGTTGGGCGACCATTTCGATGATGCGGCGGTTGGCCTGGTGCGGAACGAACCAGCGAATTTGATCAGGAGTGATGCGGCACATTTCCATCACCTCTTTGGCCGCTTCGGCCATAGCGCGCGAGCCGGCTTTGAACACGTCTTGGCCGCTCATGGTGATGTGTGCGTGTACGGTTTTTCCCATCTCCGGATGGTGCGAAGGATAACGCGAACCGCCGCCCAGCACTTCGAGCGCTTTGGCTTCGTCGAAGAGCGTGTAGATTTTAGAACCGAGAATCATCGAATCCTTGGTGGGATCAGCGTCCTTGACGGCTTCCACCACCACGGCACCGGCGCCATCGCCAAAGAGCACGCAGGTTGTGCGATCTTTCCAGTTGAGAATCGAAGAGATGTGCTCACCACCGATGACGAGCACTTTTTTATAGGCGCCCGTTCGCACAAGAGCGTCGACAGTGTGCATGGAGAACATGAAGCCCGAGCAGGCAGCATTGATATCTAGAGCGGGAATTTTATTCAGTCCTAGAGCACCCGCAACACGCGTTGCGGTGCCGGGCATGAGAGTGTCGGGCGACGTGGTGCCCATCACAACGAGATCAATTTCGGAGGCTTTGACGCCAGAATTTTTGAGCGCGTCTTGCGCAGCCATCACCGAAATGGACGTGAGCGTTTCGCCCGCATCGCGGTCAATGAGGCGACGCTCGTGAATACCGGTGCGAGTGCGAATCCACTCGTCACTGGTATCAACAAACTTTTCGAGATCGGCGTTGGTAAGAACCTTGGCGGGCGAACCCAATCCTGTCCCCAGGACTCTTGCGCTGTACATGCTCAGTTGAGATGAAAGCGGAAGTTAGGTTTTTGCAGCGGACTTCTGAGCTTTTTGTTCTTCTTTGCTCAGAAGAACTTTTTTGCCCTTGTAGTAGCCGAGTTCGGAAACGCGGTGTGGAGGAACCACTTCGCCAGTTTCTTTACAGATGGTCCAGCCTTTGGGTACCAAAGAGAAATGAGCGCGGCCAGCTCCGCGACGTGATCGTGAACGTTTCGACTTCTGCATTGCCATAACTTATCGACTCCTAATTGCTTAATGCTTTTTGCGTTCGATTGGGCACACCATTCGAACGAAGCCACGTACATTCGCCGTTTTACGCGAAATTGTAAAGCCTAATTTTTACCCGTATTGACTTTGAAGCCCGCCAGCGCGGCAAAGGGTGAATTCGTCGTGGGCACATCCTCCGCAGATGTGGCCGTCGCGAGACCTTCGCCCGTGCAAGTGGGTTCGCCGTCCTCACCCCTGTGCGGAGACTCGGCGATGGGCTCCAAAACCACCAATTGTTCGGTGATGATGGTGACCAAATCGAGCTCGTCTGAGTCTACCATCCAGTAGTCCGGATCGTCCGAGGGATCACGCTCGTCGCCGCGCTCCAGGCGTTTGATAAAGATTTGAAATTCGCCTTCGCGCTCGGCCATAAAAGGCTCCAGACAGCGCGAGCAGACCGATGGGACCTGCGCGGTAAAAGAGCCACGAACCATATAGTCGGGCTTGAGGGCCTGTAGGCTCATTTGGCCGCTGAAATGGACCTTGGAGGCCCATTCCTCGGGCTCGAGCCCCACGAGTTCGACGCTGGGGGCCGCCTCCGCAAAGGCGCGAATGAGCCATTTTTGCTCATTGGGCAACAGCTCGATTTCGAGGCTTTGTTTCTCAAGTTGTTTGAGGTTGATCTTACCGGTGGTCTGTAAAGACATATTAAGCGCGATTAGCACGAAACTGAGCCCCAAGTCACTTGACACTTTTTGTCAATTTCTTTAAGTTTCACCCTTCTTCAAGATATACGCGGCGAGTCATCGGGCGTGGCATAAAAACCGCAAACCAAATAAGGGAAGCTAATGGGATCTAAAAAGGACATTTCGAAGTATTTTGTTAAGTCAATTCAGTTGCTTAAGGTTGCTGGCAATCATGCCATGATGACCGCGATGATGTTGTCCATGGTTGTGGGTGGTCATAGCCCTCACCTCGCCCGGGCAAACCCCGTCGCCAGCCCTTCGAAGGCCCTCAATTTTGACGTGAACGAGATCCGCAAAGGTCTCGTCGAAAAGCTAGCCGAGAACGACCCCCGTCTCGAAGAGCTGATGAAAACCCCGAAGCTCCCTTTGCCGGACTTCTCGGCTTTCGAGAACGAGCGAGACGCGAACCCGTTTTTCATGCGCGGCCAGGAATGGTCGCAGTGTGATGGCCGTCGCGACACCGCTGAGTTTAGCGAAGACGTCGTCGTCGTTCCCGAAGGCAGCGACACCTCGACCCTCATCATCAAAGATCACGACCTCTGCCTCAGCCTCCCGCTGCGCGCACAGTTTCTGACCTCGAACGAAGAGTTCGTGCTCTTCTCGAGCCCGCTCACCAAAGAAGGCTTCTTCTTTATCAACGCCGCCGAACTCAGCCTCGCTGGAGCCGAAAAGAATCCTGTCGCCGTACACTACATGCCGCTGCCCGAAGGCAAATTTGCCTACTCTTCGTACATTCCCGAGATGGATGCCTTCCTTCTGGGTGACGAGAACGCCACGGCGCAGCTCTCTGTGTTCAGCGCTGACTTGCGCGACGTGGCCAAGTGGCAGAACATCAACTTGATGCTCGCCTCGGTTGTCAACGAGAGCGAAAACGCCGCACGCGTGCGCACCATCTTTACCAACTTCGCACCGACCACCGAAGGTACCCCTGTCGTACCAAACCCCGTGCTCTTGCCGAAGCCCTACTCTACCATCAACTTCGGCTCGACCTTCCTGCCCGACGCCGGCGTCAAGGTTTCGCTCCTGGAGAGCGCTTCGCGCAAAATCCTCGAACAGATCATCCCTTCGGCTCACGCCATCGGACCCGACGGTTATCAGGAGCTCTTTGAGCGTCTCATGACCTTCGGCTGGATCTTCGGAACCATCTACGTGGGCTCCGTGGTGCTGAAGTACACGCTACTCAAAAACCGCATCCAAGAGATCCGCGACTTCCGCGCCGATCAACGTGCTCTGCTCGAGCGTGAACATCTGCTCGAAGAAGCCGGCAAGTCCGATCGTAAATGGCCCGCATTCGAATTCCTCAAGGAACGTTTTGTCGACGCCAAAAAAGAAGCCCAAACCACCAAAGATCCTTCGCGAATTTTCACCCTCGGAGCAAAAGCCCGCGACAACACTGTCGCAGGTTACAAGTTCGTCAAACGTGAATTTGTGGAGACCGTCGACGTTTTCGCCGCCTCGCTCACCTTCGTGGGCCAGAGCCTTATCCACTTGACCGCCAACAGCATCGAGAACTTCTCTGACCGCATCGCGCCGTTGAAACTCTCGCAAAAGGATTCGAAACTGCGTCGTTTCATGAACTGGACCTTCAACTTCCAGCGCGAGATCACTAGCCGCACGCCCGTCAACGCGCGCACCTTCTTCTTAGGTGCGATCGTGATGGGTTCGGTGGACTCCGCGATGGTCTTCGTTCAGATGGCGATGTTCATCCCCTGGATGTGCCTCACTGCCGTCCCCGTACTGCACGAGTTCCTGGCGTCGCGCGTGATGCACGCCTTTGATCCGGGCAACGCGGCGACCAAGTCGCTGATCGTCAACGATACGGTACGTAACCTCATCGCCTGGATTGCTCAGGGCGCCGCCGGATACTCGCAAGAGATCAAGATGCAGACGCTCGACAACGTTAAGAAACGCGTGAAGGACACGATGATCCGCGAAGGCCTCGACCCCACGGACTCTAAAAACGCCAAGGAGTACGAGCGCCGCGTGGAATTGATCGTAGACGCTGAACTCCAACGCATGGGTCTGCCCAGCGAAAAAGAATTCATCTACGACTTCACGACCCTCGACGCCTACGCGAAGCGACTCTCGGGTCACTCGTCGACCGCCCTCGGGGAAGCTACCGAAACCGACGGCAACAAAGAGCTCATCGGTGAGCGTCGCCCCGGCCTTGTGTGGGGCGCCCTCAAAGAGTCGCTCAACGAAGCCAAACGTCGTCAGAACGAAATCGGTGGTTACGAAGACGTCATCGCCCTCTACGAAAATTCGATGCGCGAGGTGAACGCGCTGCGCGGCCTCGTGACTCTCTCGCCCATCCAAACGGCCAAAGCCGGCCGCAAATTGGCGCGCATCCTGACAGTTCTCTCGCTCCCGCTCGAGACCGCTAAGAAGAGCGCCATCATCGTTCCCGAACTCTGGGAAGGCAAGTACGGCGAGACCGCTGCGGCCAAAGCCGCCTGGCTCTTCCAGCGCACCATCTACTCCCTGGAGTCGAGCAAGCCCTACCTGCGCAAGTTGCCCTTCGAAGCCGAAGAAAAGTTTAGCGCCGAAGCGCGCAGGCTGCTCGTCGAAGAAGGTGTGACGCGCGCGGATCCGCTCTACGGAATCAAACTCGAGTCTGAGATCACTCGCCTTTACGAAATCCACCTCGCAGAGGTGGAAGCTGCGAACTACACCCCTCCCAAGCAGGACGTGCATGCGTTCAAATTGTGGAAGCTCAAGTACAACGTGAAGACCCTCGAGAGCCGCCAGCACGAACGCGCTTCGCAAAAAGCGGCTTCCCGCTTGCTCTACGAAGGCCACGAAGTCAATTCGGCCGAGTACCGCGATCTCTACCGTCGTTACTACGCGGAGAACCTGGCGCGTGAAGTTGCGATCTATCCCGTCGCGGAATCGGACTTCAACGAAGCCATGCACGCCGAAGCGAAAAAGAACACCATCGGTTATTTCCGCGAAACTCCGGGAGCCTGGGACCACCTCAAAAAACTGAGAGGCGCACAGCGTGCTCAAGCGATCGGCGAGGTTTACGGTGAACAATACCTCACTGCGTACAATGAGCGATCGCACGACGGGAAATACACTCCGGCATACGCCAAGTCGCAAGCTGGCAGCGCGGGCGATCTCTCCGAAGCCGCGCACCTCCAAGAACGAGTCCTCTCGCCGCTCTCGCCTGAGCAGCCTGGTCGCTTCCAGCGCACGCGCCAAAAGGAATGGGTCCGCAAGAGTGCCTTCTTAACCCGTAGCGTCCGCTTGGCGGAGAGCTTCTTCGGTGACGAGATTGGCTACAAGACCGGCCTCAAAGCCCGCCTCGTGCGCTCGGTGCCTGGCTACTACGACCTGGTCTACAAAGGTCTGACACTGAACGCGAAGATCTACATTCCGGGCATCACTACGACCTACCTCTTTAGCACCTACGTATGGCGCGTGGAGATCCCCTGGTCGGTATGGGCCTTCAGCTACATGACGGTCTTCCTGATCAAGGGCCCCAGCCTCTGGCTGCAGCGTGCGTTCCGTACGCAGAACATCCAGCCGATGGGTGGCGTGATCGTGAAAACGCTCTATAGCATCCCGTACGCGTGGATCACCTTCGCCGGTGGTATCGCGACGCTGACCTTTGCGGCTGACGCCAAGCGTATCGGCGAGCAGGGCGCGGAGCATATCGGCCGCGTGGTCTCACACGGTTTGGAATACTGCCAGCACTTGATACAAGCACTGCCGTTCTAAAAACGATAAACATCAAAAAACAAAAAGGCCGGTTCCCCGCAAGGGAACCGGCCTTTTTTTATGACGTTAACTTAAGTTCTTACATGCCGGCGGGATCGACGGCGTGCGCTTCTTCACCCGCGTAGGCTTCAGGGAAGGCTTCCCCTCGCACCACGAGGTTGATGTTGTTGAAGCCGATTTTCACCAGCGAGAACATCACGCGTTTGATGTAGAGGAAGTCCAGCTCTTGGTCGGCCTGCAGGATCACCTCACCAGGGAACGGCTCACCGTTGTGGATCGATTCAAAAAAGGTCTTGTACGCGATGAGTTTTTCGCTCATCAGCGGAAGATTCCAGTCTTCTTCTTCGATCTTGTCTTCGATACCCGCGTTATCGCCGGCAGCAAGGCCCTCTACGGTGACTTTCTCGGGCGTGATCGTGATGATCGGAGAGCGCTCGAGAATGCGTCCGTGGTTCGCGTAGGGAACCTGAAGGTCTTTATTGAGGAACATCACCTCACCCGTCACCGAAAACGACTGGATGAGGAAGAGAATGATTACCGAGAACATGTCGATGAGCGAGGTGAGCGTGAGCTCCTCGGTCAGGGCACGGTGACGGTTGGCGCCCTTAAGGCGAGCGCGCATTTCGGGAAGATCGTGGCCAGATACGAGGCGATAGCCCGGAATTTGAATTCCCATAGATTATTTACCTCCCCCACCGGTAACAACGACTTCTGTGAAGCTTTCGCCCAGGAATTCGTCCATCACCGAAACCAGATCTTTGTACTTGGCTTTGTCGTCCGAGAAGACCACGACGTCTTTTTTCTCGGGATACTTCTCGCGTGCGGCTTCAGCAAACGCGCGAACCGGAGCAAAATCGTATTCGCCATCTTGTTTGTTGATCACTTCACGCTGGCCCGCATCGAAAAGTTCGATGGAGTCTTCGTGAATGGTGACCTTAAGGCTGGCTTCGATTTTTTTGATCGGAGTGGCAGGAACCGCATCCGCCGGCTTGTCTTCGGCACCCATGTTGATCTGTACGGCGGCAAGCTGGTCGAATACCGCCGTAATAATCAAGAAGATGATCATCGTAGAAAATAAGTCGATAAAAGGCACAAGGTTGAGGTTCGAAGGCATTTCACGCTTGCCACCTCTTGATCCGCCTGAATTAACCACGTTTTGATCCTTTCCGTGAGGAGCTCCGCTCGCGTTGAGCGAAACTCCACCTTAACAAATAACGCTAACTAGGAACCCGGAGTAAAAATTACTTACGGGCTACCGAAGGGAACTTGTCACGGTTCTGCAAAATCAGGTTGAGTGTCGAAACGGACACTTCGTGTACGTCGTCGAGCATCGCCTGAGTGCGCGAAGTGAGGAACGCGCCGAGCAGGAGCGAAGGAATCGCCACAACGAGACCGTAAGCAGTACCGTTCATAGCTTCCGAAATACCGCGAGCCAGGAGAACCGCTTTTTGCGAAGGGTCTACGTTAGCTACGGCTTTGAACGAGGTGATCAGACCGACGATCGTAGCAAAGAGACCTACGAGAGTCGCAACGTTGCCGAAGAGCGCGAGGTAAGGAGTGCGCTTTTCGATTTTAGGAATTTCGCGCAGAGCCGCAACGTCCATAGCGGTCTGAATTTCGGACTCGTCGCCCTGGTTCATCACAGCGATGAGACCGGCTTTGACGATCTGGTTGAGCGGAGTTTGACGGTCATTGCAGTGGTTCACTGCAGAGTTGAGGTCGCCTGCGATGATCGAACGCTGTACGTTGGCGATAAACTTGTCTTTATCGATGTTGTATTTCATGAAGAGTGCGATGAAACGTTCGACGAAGACCGTAAGGGACATGATCCCAACCGTAGTGATGAGGTGCATCCATACGCCACCCTCGCGATAAATTTCTAATAATGAACCCATAATTTGCCTTCCCCTCTTAAGTTTTGCCTTGAGTAACTGGTAGCAAATCGCCGAATGACGCCATAAGCCCCCCCGATGATTCCTAAGTCCCCTAAATAATAGTGTAAAAGAGCCTCGCAAAAACACAACGGGCAATGGGCGGATTTGCGCAGGGCGGCAAGATGCGCCGGATGAGCTCGACCGTTCTTCAGGGACGGGTAACCTACCCGTCCCGTGCGGCCTTTCGGCCGTCGGGGCGCTATGTTTCTAGGTAGAGCTCCTCATTATACTGAAGGACTTTGCCTAGATCGGTCTGGTGGAGGCCTCGGCGTTGAGCGTCGAGGATGGCGATAAGAGCCATGTTGACGATCTCGTTGACCGACGAGGAGGTCTGCATCACGTGGATCGGCTTGTTCATGCCCACCAGGATCGGCCCCACAAGTTCCGCCCCGCCGAGTTGGCCGAGTAGCTTGTAGGAAATGTTTGCCGACGCAAGGTTCGGGCAGATCAGCACGTTGGCGCCGCGCTCGCGCAGCGGCGAAAAGTCGTAACGCGCTTCAAAGAGCTTGGGATTCACCGCCGTGTCAGCCTGCACTTCACCATCGATGATGAGGTCCGGACGCTTGAGACGCACGAGCTTCGTCGCCTCGCGCACCTTGCGCGCTTCGGGGTGGTCGTTGGAGCCGAAATTCGAAAACGAGAGCATCGCCACACGGGGCTCAAAGCCGAGAAAGGCGGCGACGTTGGCCGTGTTGATGGCAATGTCAGCCAGGTCTTCGGCACAAGGGTCGATGTTCACTGTCGGGTCGCCAATAAAGATCACCCGCTGTTTCCAGATCGCCATGTAAACGCCCGAGAGCTTTCGCCCTTGTTGTGCGCCGACCACTTGGAGCGAGGGCAGAAGCGTTTCGCGGTAGGGACGCGTGATGCCGCCGAGCAGGATGTCCGCGTCGCCCTTTTTCACCATCATGGCGCCATAATAAAAAGGATCTTTCATTTGCTGAAGCGCGAGGTCGCGCGTCAGGCCCTTGCGCTGGCGATTGTGCCAGTGCTCGTCGGAATAGGTCTCGTAGAGTTTGGACTTCGAGGGGCGAATCATCTCCACGCTCTCGAGCTCGCGCAAGCGCAGCTCTTCGAGCTTGGGCAGAATACGTTTCTTGTTGCCCAGCAAAATCGGCTCGGCGATGCCCTCGGCACGCAAAATCTCGGCCGCCTGAAGGACCTTTTCGTTTTCAGCTTCCGGGAAAGCGATGCGAATCTTGCGCTTGGCAGACTTGTTGTACGCCGTGATCTTGCCGCGCAGATCGGCCATGATAGAGCGACGTTTGCCGAGCAGGGATTCAAGTCGGTGCACATATTCCACGAGCGTGCCGCCCGGAATTTCTTCGCGCGCCACTCCCGATTTGACGGCCGTCTCGGCCACCGCGGGGGCAACCCACAGCAGCACGCGCGGATCGAAGGGCTTGGGAATGATGTACTCACGTCCGTAAGAGAGCGGCTTGCCACCATAGGCATTCACCACCGAATCGGGCACGGGCTCTTTGGCGAGCGCGGCGAGAGCCATCGCGGCGGCGACCTTCATCTCTTCGTTGATCGTTTTGGCGCGCACGTCGAGCGCTCCACGGAACATGAAGGGATAACAGAGCACGTTGTTCACCTGGTTTGGATAATCCGAACGTCCGGTGGCAAAAATGATATCATCGCGTGCCGCGAAGGCGTCGTCGTAAGAAATCTCAGGGTCGGGATTGGCCATCGCAAACACGATGGGATTTTTGCGCATGGGTTTGATCATCTCGCCCGAAACGATGCCCCCAGCGGAGCAGCCCATCAGAATGTCGGCATCCACCAGAGCTTCGGCCACGGTTTTGGGCAGCGTTTTGTGCCAGGACTTGGAGATGGAAAAATCCTTCTTGTAGGGATTCATGCCCTCGGTGCGGTCGTTGCGAATGACACCCACGTTGTCGGCCATGACGCAGTTTTCTTTGCGCACGCCGAGCGAGAGCCAGAAACGCGCGCAGGAGATCGAAGCGGCACCGCCGCCGATAAAGACCACGCGCACATCACCGATCTTGCGACCCGTAATTTCGAGAGCGTTGAGCAGAGCCGCACCCGAGATGATCGCGGTGCCGTGCTGGTCGTCGTGAAAGACAGGGATCTGCATGCGTTCGCGCAGCGCCTTTTCGATTTCAAAGCAGTCCGGCGCTTTGATATCCTCGAGGTTGATGCCACCGAAGGTCGGCTCCAGGGCCGCCACGGTTTCAATGAAGTGCTCGTTCGACTGCGAATCCACTTCGATGTCGAAGCAGTCGAGGTCGGCAAATTTCTTAAAGAGAACGGCCTTACCTTCCATCACCGGCTTGGCGGCCAGGGGGCCGATGTTGCCAAGGCCCAGCACCGCAGTGCCGTTGGAGATCACCGCCACCAGGTTGCCGCGCGCGGTGTATTCGAAGACCTTGTTCGGGTCTTTAAATATTTCTTTGCAGGGCTCGGCCACCCCCGGCGAATAAGCAAAGGAAAGCTCACGCTGCGAAACTAGAGACTTGGTGGCCGAGATCTCGAGCTTGCCGGGGCGGCGGTCGCCGTAACCCGAGGGGCGGCCCGTACCGCGGTGGTAATCGAGCGCACGCTCGCGAAATTTTTCTTTTTCAGGATTCACATCTTTGGAAGATGACATTGGGATTCATTTTAGAGCCCCTTGATCTGGGTTGCAAACCGGACACGCAAAAGACTACAAGAGTTCCATGGGTTTACTCTTCTCCCTGCAACCCGAACTTCGGCTCTCCAACCCGCGCAAGCTCTTTTTGCAAAGCGCCAAAAGGAAGTTCTTCATGGGCGGGGTCCTCTTTTTCGGGGCCTGCATCTTGGGCACCATGTACCTGGCTGCCACCCCCATTTTCGACGCCCTGTGGTCCGAGGGGGGATTCTGGGACAAAGCCATCGCGGGCTTCTTCCGCGTTTCGGTGGTCGCCTACCCTCTTTTCGCCATTTCGTGCTTTTTGTACTTCGACAACGCTGTGCTCGAGACCCGCGACGGAGAAACCTTCTCCCTTTACGCCTATCGCTCGCTGGTGGGCATCCGCTTCGCTAGGCGCCGCGCCGAAGGCTTTCGCCTGGCCGACTTAAGAGTACACAACTGGAAAGGCGCCGTGAATACGGCAGCCATCGAAGCCGAGCGCAGCGGCAACACGGACCGCTATGCGACGCGCGGTCACTGGATCCTCTCAGCCCCCAAGGCGAGCGGAGAACTTATAGACATCGAAAAACGTGCCAAACGCGATGAGATCGAATGGCTCAAATCGCAAATTGAACTCTACTTCTCCCCCGAGAATCCCTCTTAGCTCAGGGCTTGAGGAGTGCGTCAAACTTTTCGAACTGCTGTTTCCAGCCCATTTGTGCAAAGAACGACATGATAAGAGGGATTTCCGATTCGGTGACCATCACCAGAGTGCGCCCCTCGCTGAGTTCAAAAAAGTCTACCACCACCGAAATGTCTTCACTCCATTCGCCCGGAATGCCGTAGTGCGATGCGGGAACCACATTGCCATTTTCATCGGAGAAAGCCATGCGCGAGACGATTTTCCCGTAGGGCACGATTTGCATATAGGTGCCCACGTTGTAGGCCACTTTGCCGTCGGGCCCCTTCATCGAGAGCAGATACTTGCCGCCCACACGAAAGTCATTCTTAACAACCGGGGCGCTATAGCCGTCGGGTCCCCACCAGCGTTTGATCATTTCCGGGTCTTGCCAAAGCGGCCACACTTTGTCGACAGGAGCCTGGAAGGTGTGCTTGACCACCACGACCATGGGCTTTTTAGAAGCATACATGTAGAGCGCGAGGATGATGAACAAAAAAACGCCGAGTCCGATAAGGATTTTCTTGAGCATGCGCAAAGTCTAACGCCTTTACGCAGAATTGCAACGCCGCGAGCTTTGCGCCCAGACCTCAGTGTGTGGCTTTAAGGAAAGCGGCCTGCGAGAGCTGATCGGCGAGATAGGCATCGAAGGCCGCTCCACTCTGTTGGAGCTTGGCAAGGCGCATGCCCACCGAGTCGTTGAGCTTGGGATTGGACGCGGGATTAGCTCCAGGCGCAAAGAGAAGCTCATTCAGATCAAACCACACCGAGAGCAAATCCTCATCGCCGACGCATTTTTTGTAGCGCGCGACGGCTTCTTTTTGAAATTGCGGCCACGCTTGACCGATGCGGAAGAGTCGCTCCTGGTGAAAGAGCGAACATTCGGTTTCGTACTTGTCCATGGATCGCTTCAGCAATTCGCTGAGAGTTTTGGGTTCGGGAGATTCTTTCACGCCTTCGGGGCCCGCATTAAAAATTTCGTCGAGCGGCACAATGAGCGCCGACTTGAGCGCCTCGAGCGAGGCGGTGTTGGCTTCGATCGACCAATTGCGCACGATCGCCAACTGCGCGGCACCCATTTGCAGCGAAGATCTCTCGTCGATGCCGTAGAGCGTGCGGTAGAAGAGCGGAAGTTTAGAGGCGATGAGGGGTTTTTGCGCGTTGAAAGTTTCGGGCCACAGTTTGGCGAAACGGCTGAGCGCCGCACGTTCTACCGGAGAGGGAATGTAAATCGAGTGCGGCGCCACATCGACTTCAGGCGCTTCGGGTTTTTTAAGGTGACGATCCACTTGGTGGTAAACGGCGACCGTAAGTCCGGCGGCGCCGAGCACAACAACCGCGGCAAAAACGTTTAACGTGGTGGCAGAAAATTTCACGCGCTTTGAAAACCTCTAGAGCCTTTATACCTGTTAAGAATCCTTAACGCAGCGGCCTAAAGATTTTTCTTTGTATAGGCATTTTAGGTTACGATTTGGCACCGCTATGTTGAAATCGATCTTCTGGGATTTATCTGGGAGGATTAAATGACCAAAGCGAATCGAATCATCGGACTCTTCATTGCCACCTCATCCTGCGTGCTGTCGCTCCAGGCCAACGCCGAGCGCTACATGGTTAAGATGCGTTCCAACGCGACCTTCAAACAAGAAGTCGCCGCACTCAAGGACGCCATTCGCACCGGTCGTTTTCAGGCCGGATCGCGCATCCTCGGTGACCGTGTGCGCTACGTGGACTCACTCGCCCACAGCAACCTGCTCATCGTCGACTCCGATGACGCAGCCACCGTGGCGGGTCTCCAATTCAATCCTGAAGTGGAATACGTCGAGCAAGAGCGCTGGATCAAAATCCCCAACCTCGGCCTCGCCGCCAAGAGCCAATTCGTAAGCGTCAATGCCGCTGAAGAAATGCCTTGGGGCCTGGGTGCTGTACATGCTCAGAACGCCTGGACCAAAGCCACCCAAGGCGCCCGCGGCGCGGGAGCGCGCGTGGCCGTCATCGATTCGGGCATCGACCGCGCCCACATCGACCTCGCCGATCGCTTTGAGCGCGGCGAAGACTTCCTGAGCAAACCCAAACTCGAAGAGCCAAGCTTGCCCGAACAACTCGACGGTAGCCGTCTCTTCGCTTCGTTTATCGACGACATTTTTGTACAGGATCCCAGCGACACCACCCCCTACCCGTACTTCGATCGCATGGGTCACGGCACGCACGTAGCCGGCACCATCGCCGCTAGCCAAAACGGTCGCGGCGTTGTGGGTGTAGCCCCCGAAGCCAAGATCCTTGCGGGCCGCGTTTGCGGATTCCTAGGTTGCTCGACTGTGGGCATCGTTCGCGCCATCGACTGGGCCATCACCCAGCGCGTTGACGTGATCAACATGAGCCTCGGCGGGCCATTCCCATCGCGCGCTCAACTTGAAGCCACCGAACGCGCCGAAGCTGCGGGCATCACGGTCGTCGCCGCCTCGGGCAACGACGGTTCGAGCTCTATTGGTTACCCTGCCGGATTCCCCACTGTGGTTTCGGTAGGTGCCGTCACTCCCGCTCTGCAGCGCGCTTCGTTCTCGCAACACGGCACAGGCCTCACGATCACCGCTCCGGGCACTGAAGTGAACTCTAGCGTTCCCACCGGTACCGGTCGCACGGGTCGCGTGTGGACCTCTACAGACGGCTCCGACAGCGAAGTGGCTGCCACTTCGTTCCTCGGCTCGAATGCCACTTCGGGCATCGTGGGCGCAGACCTTGTGCACGCCAAACTCGGCACCAAAGAAGATTTCATGGCCATCAAATCGGGCGCTCTCAGCGGCAAGTTCGCGCTCATCCAGCGCGGCGTGATCCCCTTCGTCGAGAAGATTGAGAACGCCATTGCGGCCGGTGCTGCCGGCGTGGTGATCTACAACAACGACGCAGGTCTCGCGAGCGGTGCTCTCACCGAAGACGGTTCGGACATCGGCATCCCGGTTCTGATGATCGAACAACGCGTGGGTGAAGCCCTCGCCGCAAAACTTGTGGTGGGCGACGCCGCTTCGGTTCGCGTGCAAGTTAGCCCTACAGACTTCGCATCCTTCCAAGGCACCTCGATGGCTTCGCCTCACGTGGCGGGTGTTGTGGCTCTCATGAAGGCCGCCAACCGCGCCCTGACTCCTGAGCAGATCCGTACGATCCTCAAGATGACGGCCGACAAAGCCGCTTATATGAACGAGTTCGAGTACGGCTCTGGCCTCAGCAACGCTGAGCGCGCGATCGAGTTCATCGAATCCACGCGCCAGAACAACTGGAACGCCCCCAACGACGAGAGCGGCACGCCGAACCTCGCCTCTTCGCACTAATCCGTTAACAAGAAAAAGCCCCGGTATCCCGTGTGGGATACCGGGGCTTTTTTTATGGCTTGTCTATATAGTTTAGCGGAGCGCCGTACGCAGGCCTTCGCCCACCTTGAGAGCGAGGCCCTTGTCACCATTGACCTTGATCTTGCGGGTCATCAGCGCCATGGGGACGTTGAGCTTGCCCGAGAGGAGCTTTTCGAAATTCTCGTCGGACATTTGAATGTGGCATGAGCCCCCACCTGCGTTTTTTTGCACGCGGCAAGTACCACTGGCATCGAAGCTGATGGTCCAATCTCCTCCCTGGGCGCCGTCGAGTTCGAGGCGCACGCCTTCGTTCTTCAGGCCGAGCGAGGCGAAGAGGCTCGGGTTGGCTTCAAGTTTTTTGGGCAAAAGGGTATCGAAGATGTCTTTGGCGTTCATGCACCAAAAGATAGCGCGCCCGGACGACGATCGCAAACCTTTGAGCGCCGCGGCGCAGAGCAGAAACTAGTCGGCAGCGCCGCCATACATCGACTCGATCAGTCGCTCGTATTTCTTTTCGCAGAACTTGCGTTTGATCTTGAGCGAGGGCGAAATTTCGCCAGCCTCTACCGAAAACTCGCGAGCGAGCACCTGGAAGCGCTTGATCTGTTCAAAAGACGGAAGTTGCGAGTTCACTTCACGGATCTTCCTGTCGACCATCGTGAGGAAGGTCTTGCTGCGAATCACGGTCACGTTCTCGATCGATTCGGTTTGCGAATCGCTGGAGGCCTTGCGGGCCTCAACGGGATCTACGGTGATCAGCGCCGAGAGGTATTTGCGCTCATTGCCAATCACAAGCACCTGCGAAAAGAGAGGGTCGGCCTTGATGAGGTTTTCGATCTTCTGAGGAGCAACGTTCTTGCCGCCCGAGGTGACAATGATGTCTTTTTTGCGGTCGGTGATGCGCAGCGAACCGCGTGGGGTGATCTCACCGATGTCGCCCGTGGCGAACCAGCCGTCTTCGAGCGACTTGCTGGTGTCTGAGCTCAAATAAGATTGTAAAATTTGCGGGCCGCGCAGCCAAATCTCACCGTCGCTGGCAATTTTGACATCGACTCCGGCCAGAGACTTGCCCACAGTACCGAACTCGTAAGCCTGCGGGCTGTTCACGCAGACCGGGCCAGTGGTCTCAGTGAGTCCATAACCTTCGAGAATGAGAATCCCGCAGGCGTGAAAGAACTCAATGATCTCCGCCGAAAGGGCGGCTCCGCCCGTGATGCAAAAACGGATGCGGCCGCCAAAGCGCTCGCGCACCTTGGAATAGAGCACCTTGTCGTAAATGGCGTGTTGAGCGCGCAACGCGATCGAAGGCGTGCGGCCACTCTGAAGCGCTCTAGAATAGGCACGACCCACTTTGAGAGCCTGTTCCATAACGGTTTTTTTGAAACCCGTGGACTTGTCGAGCTGCGAAAGGATTTTGGAATAAAATTTTTCGTAGATACGCGGTACAGCCACGAGGCATGTGGGTTTGATTTCGAAAATGTTGTCGACCACCTTAGCAAGGCTCTCGGCGTAGGCGTGCATCCAGCCCACACTCACAAAGAGCCACTGCTCGGCGCGACCCAGCACGTGAGAGAGCGGTAAGAAAGCAAGGAAGGTATCGGAGCTCGCGATGGGAAGACGGCGAACGATGGAGTCGCACATCGAAAGAAAATGACTGTGATTGAGGCGTACGCCCTTGGGCTCGCCCGTGGTGCCCGAAGTGAAGATCAGCGTGGCGAGTGCAGTGCTGTCGAAACTTTTGCTCTTGAGTCGCCAGGTTTCAATATCGCTGCGCGTGACTTCGTGAGCGGTAGGCGCATTGAGGTCGAGCCATTCCTGAAAGGCCACCGTCGTGAGATCGCCCTTGCCGTGTAGAACAATGCGCTGATCTTTTTCGAGCGACGAGTCGCCCACAGCGCCAAGTTTGGCGGCCTGAACCGCGTCGTCGACAAAGATCCATTTGACTTCGGCCTTGGCAAGAATGAACTGCACATCCGAGGCCATGACCGTGGGATAGATAGGCACGCACACGGCGCCGAGGCTCATCAGCGCGAAGTCGATGCAAGTCCACTCGGGACTGGTGGCAGCGAGAATCGCAACGCGGTCGCCTTGTTTCACGCCCGACTTTTCGAGAGCGCGAGCGATGCGGTACACGTAGCGTTCAACGTCGCTCCAAGTGCGGCCGGTCCATACACCTTCTTCTTTGCTGAGAATTGCGGTTTTGGCCGAAGATTCGGACACACGTAAATGGAATAGATCACCGAGGTTTAGCGCCTTCGTAACGATGCTCATAGAGAGCGGGCTACTTTAGCACGACGTCTTCGAGCGAGGAAATCCTCTGGGAGCGAATTATCACAGTGCCGTGCCACGACACCCCATAAGTGCTGTTCTGCAGCACAATTTCATAGCGGCCAGGGGGCAATTCGAGGCGCGAGATGGGTCCTGTGAGAGGCTCCGAGGCGGGGCCACGACGCATTTGGCCATCGATCATGATGCGATCGGCGCGCGGATACGAGGTGATGCTGAGGTAACCGGGCAGGTGTCCCTGAGCGGCGGGAGCCGCGGAGTCTGATGCTGCGGGCGACTCGACGGCAACACGCGTATCGCGGTTGTCTTGAACTTTGATGCTGGGTTCGCGAGAGATTTGCGGAACCACGAGCTCTGGCTCAACAACGGACGGTGCCACAACCACGGACTCTGGCAGCGGTGCAGGTGCAACTGGAGCAGGAGTCGGTGCCTCGGCCACTTCGGCAGCGCTGGGCGCGTTTTCGCTGGCGTTGGAGCGCGTGATTTCGGGAGTCGCCTCAACGGGCTTCGCAGCTTCGACAATCGTTTCGCTGCCCTTCTCCACGCTCGGCGTCTCAGCCACTTGCGCGGGCGGAGCCGAAGGCGTTTCCTCTTGAGCGAGGTAAGAGATGACTCCGATGAGAATCAGAGCCACGTACGAAAGGCGGCGCAGCTTGGCGGGATTGCGCTTGCGCTTGGGAGGCCTCATGTAGGTGCGCGTGGGGTTGTTCTCAATATAAACCGGGGCAATATGCGTATTGCTCGAGGAAGCAAAATCTGACGAAGGGGGCAGATCGCGGGAACCAATAGGCTGCAATTGTGTGCGAGGGCCGTCGATTTTCGGCGACTCGAGTTGCAATTCCGTGAGGCGAGGAGGCTCGGGATCGCTGAAGGCGGCACTGTGAGAGAGGCCCGTTTTTGCGGACGCATCACCGAGTTCAGGAACGTCGAGACCCTCTACGGAATCCATCGCATTTGAGATCTGCGTGGGCTGCTCGTCGTCCACCACGGTGGCGCCACCAGCCTCGGGGGCAGCGCGCTTGGCGCGAGGCGCGGGCGCCTCTTCGGATTCGGGAACGTCTTCGTGGCGGGAGTCGTCTAGCAACGCGGGAGCTTCGCGGTGAAGTTTTTCACGCTTGAGTTTTTCTTCGCGGATTTCTTCGACGAAAGTACCGCGCATGAATTTGGAGAAGTCACCGCCGCCGATGAACTTGGGGTAACTCTCTTGCACCAGGCGCTGAAGGTCTTCGTAGAATTCGTAAGCCGAAGCGTAGCGTTCGGATTTTTCTTTGGCGAGGGCCTTGAGCACGATGTGATCGAGCTTGGGTCCGATTGAAGGGTTGTACTTGGAAGGGCGAGGAATGCGGCACTCTTTGACGAGTCTCAGCGTACGCATGTCGTCATCGGAGGCGAAGAGTCGGCGCTGGGTGAGAAGTTCAAAGAGAATGATGCCCAGAGCGAAGACGTCAGTGCGGCGGTCGAGATTCATGCCGCGCGCTTGTTCAGGAGACATGTAGCCGAATTTGCCCTTGAGCACACCAGCGCGTGTGGATTCGGCTTGCGCGGCCATCTTGGCGATGCCGAAGTCGACGATCTTTACAGTACCGTCGTAGCCGAGCATTACGTTCTGCGGCGACATGTCGCGGTGAACGATGTTCATACCCTGACCGCTGCGTTCGTCGACGAAATCGTGCGCGTAGTGCAGGCCCTTGGCCGCTTCGGCGATCACGTAGAGAGAGTACTCAATGGGAATGCGTTTCTTTTGGCGATCGACCTTGGCGAGAATCTGGCGAAGGTTTTTGCCGTCGACATATTCCATAGTGAGAAATAGGTAGCCGCTCACTTCGCCGTTGGAATAGGTTTGTACGATGTTCGGGTGTTGCAGATGCGCCGAGAGCGAGGCCTCTTGCAGGAACATTTCTTTGAAGTCGTCGGATTCGGCGTACTGGGGAAGGATGCGTTTGACGGCGACGATCTTTTCAAAACCGCCGTGCCCGAGCTGCTTGGCGCGATAAACTTCAGCCATACCGCCAGCTGCAAGTTTGTCGAGCAGAACTAAGGAGTTGCCGAAACGTTCCAAAAGATATTCCCCCAATTCATTATATCGGCATTTTTAGCCCATATTTTAACTCTTTTAATTTCAATAGTTACAACAACTTAACCCGGGGACGGGTAAAGGTACCGGGTTAAGGTAACGGATACCTGCAGGGGCAGGTGCCAGGTATAGGTTCCTGGAACCTATACCTGGCACCTCGTACATAACTTTTAAGTGAAATTTGTTTAACCCTTCTCTACCCCCTTTGCGTCTAAGCAGCACGAGAGCCAAATAGTTTGGCTAGCAGTCCACAAGGAGGTGGATCATGAAAGACCTGTTCGATACCATTGTTCAAAACGAGGTAGAAACCCTGAATCGCAAGCGCAAACCCCGCAAGGGTTCCAAAATCGCGCGCTACCAACTCGCCCAGTCTCTGGGAAGCGATAACCTAGAACGATTGTACGGAGAGGATTCTTCTTGGGTCGACGTGGACGATCTCGAAGCCTTTGTGGCCAGCGAGCGCTTCTCTATCGATGATCTTGAATTTTCCTAGGCAGACCAGACTCGAATGACGGTACGCAGTTGTACCCCGTGATTCGCTACGCAACCACTGAGGGGGGCCTTATGGAGGGGTCGTAGCGAAGAGCGGGGTTTTTTTATGGACCCCGCCACAAGATCACTACTTAGCGGGCGCCTTAGGAGGCGAAGGCGGCACGCCCTTCGGAAACTCCTTGAGCTCACCTTTACGCTGAGGCCAGGGTGCCCAGCCATTGAACTTCTCGTTTTCTTCTTTTTTCACAGTCTCTTTTTGATTCGCGAGCGCCTTGACTTCCGGCTCCGCAGGCTTGCCGTTGAAGGCGAGCTTCGAGCACAGCTCCAGGCGCGGGCTTGTTTCGTCTTTGAGCCAGCTCACCGACGAATCCTTAGCTGCGTAGACCACCTTCGGCGAACCGCCGTTAAAGGTCATCTCAACAAGCAGAGGCACGGCCGGATCAAGTTTCGATTTTTGGTCAGCGCCCTTGGTGTACTTGGCCGCCACCACAAAGTCACTGATAGCCGATTCTTGCTCGAATTCGGAGACGCGTTTGTCGATATCGACGTCAGAGAGCTCTTTGCCAGAATCGATGGGCGTCTTGGGCTTGAAGTTCTTGTTCACAAAACTCACGTACGACTCATAGAGGGCTTTTTTCTCGGACACGGATTTTAGTTCCTGAATCTTTTTCAGGATCGAACGCAACATTTCGCGCTTGGCCTCAGAAAAGTTCGTGCGACGGTGAGTAACCCATGCCTGCTCGTTATCAACC
>Ga0247823_10001177_pt1 | contig 21871 bp, 18 predicted proteins | sample 13C_PalmiticAcid_2_FD_192426 | JGI IMG/M metagenome (GOLD analysis project Ga0247823, IMG submission 192426) | Soil microbial communities from agricultural site in Penn Yan, New York, United States - 13C_PalmiticAcid_Day30 | ecosystem: Environmental > Terrestrial > Soil > Agricultural land... | reverse complement strand
CGACGCCCTGGGCGGCCAAAGCCTCTACACCTACAACACCCTGGGCAAGCTGCTGACCTCCGCCCTGCCCACGGTCAACGTCACCGACGAGACCGGCGCCGTCCACGCCGTCTCGCCCGCCACCACCAACTACTACGACGTCTCCGGCCGCCTCGTCGCCACACGCGACGCCAACGGCGCCCTCACCACAAGGCAGCTCCTCGCCGGCAGCGGCTACGGCGACGACCAGGCGCTGGCGATCTCCGAGCGGCACGCCGACGGCGGCGTGGTCCAGACCGGCTACGACGTCTTCCGCGACGCCCGGACCAGCATCAACGAGATCGGCGCGGTGGAGACGCGCACCTATGACGGCATGGGACGCCTGGTCAGCCTGGCGCACGCCTCGACCTCCACGCCCCTGACCTTCAACGGCGCCACAGGCGCGGAAACCTTCGACATCCGCGGCCCGTCGATCATCAACGGCAATGGCGGCGCCGACACCTTCCTGGTCCGCACCGGCGTGGGATCGGTGGTGATCAACGCCTGGACCGGCCTGACCACCCCTGTCGGCATTCTGGAGTTCGAGCCGGGCGTCACGCTCTCCAGCGTGCTGCTCACCAGCGACTCCAGCGGCAACCTGATCATCGTCAACGCCGCGGGCGACCGCATCCAGGTCACCGGCCAGTTCGGCCGGGTCTACGGGGTCGGCCTGATCAAGTTCGGCGACGGAACCACGCTGGACCGCCAGCAGATCGCCCAGCTGGCGTTCACCGGTTCGGCGGGCAACCGCGCCTTCTACGGCACCTCGGGCGCCGACACCTTCGACAGCCGCGGGGAGGCCTACTACATCCGAGGCGAGGGCGGCGCCGACGTCTTCGTCTACAACGCCGGCTACGGCGACCTGGAGATCCAGCAGGTCTACGGAACGGACTCGGTCCTGCAATTGGGCGCGGGCCTGGACCTGAGCAACCTGGTGTTCTCCAGCGACTACCTGAGCAACCTGGTCATCACCGGCCCCAACGGCGAACGCATCCAGGTCGACAACCAGTTCGGCGGATCCAGCTGGGGCATAGGGCTGGTCCAGTTCGCCGACGGAACGACGCTGAACCGCCAGCAGCTGATCAACCTGGCGACCACCGGCACGGCCAACACCCCCCGCCTCTACGGAACGTCCGGCGCCGACACCTTCGACAGCCACGGCCTGGCCTATTACGCCCAGGGCGGCGGCGGCCAGGACACCTTCATCTACAACACCGGCTACGGCGCGCTGGAGATCAGCCAGATCTTCGGCTCCAACTCCATCGTGCAGTTCGGGGCCGGCATCACGATCGCCGGGCTGTCGTTCGCCGGCGACTCGAGCGGCAACCTGATCATCACCGGCGCCAACGGCGACCGGGTCAAGATCAGCAACCAGTTCTACGGCTCCAACTACGGCGTCGGCCTGCTGCAGTTCGCCGACGGCACGACGCTCGATCGCCAGCAGATGATCGACATCGCGACCAGCGGCACGGCCGCCAATCGCAATCTGTACGGCACCTCGGGCGCCGACACCTTCGACACCCACGGCCAGGCCCACTACATCCGGGGCAACGGCGGCGCCGACACCTTCCTCTACAACGCCGGCTACGGCGCCCTGACCATCACCCAATATTCCGGAACCGCATCCGTCCTGCGGTTCGGCGCCGGCATCACCCTCTCGAGCCTGCGCTTCACCAAGACCAGCAGCGACCTGATCATCACTGGCCAGGCGGGCGACCGGATCGTCGTCGACTACCAGTACGCCAGCACCAGCTACGGCATCGGCTCGATCGAGTTCGCCGACGGCACGGTCCTCAGCCGCGAGCAGATCACGGCGGCCATCACGCCCGCCACGCCGAGCGGCGGAACCCTCTCGGGCACGGCCGCCTCCGAAACGCTGGACAGCGCGGGCGTCTACAGCCGCATCACCGGCGGCGGCGGAACCGACACCTACATCTACAACGCCGGCTATGGCGCGCTGGAGATCAACCAGTCGAACGGCTCCAACTCGGTGCTGCAACTGGGCGCCGGCATCACCCTGGCCGGCCTGGTCTTCACCGCCGACAGCAACGGCGGCCTGACCATCGCCGGCGCGGCGGGCGACCGGATCCAGCTCATCAACCAGTTCACCAGCGGGACCTATTACGGCGTCGGAACCATCCTGTTCGCCGACGGGTCCACGCTGAACCGCCAGCAGATGCTCGACCGGGTGGTCAGCGGCTCGGCCGCCAACAGCAACATCTACGGCTCGTCCGGCAACGAGATCATCGACACCCACGGCCTGGCCGGCTTCGCCAACGGCCGCGGCGGAACCGACACCTTCATCTACAACGTCGGCTACGGCGCGGTGGAGATCAACCAGTCCGGCGGAACCAACTCGGTGCTGCTGATGGGCGCCGGGTTCTCGGCCTCCAACCTGACCTTCTCGGCCGACAGCAACGGCGTGCTGACCATCACCGCCGCCGGCGGCGACGAGATCCGGCTCATCAACCAGTTCACCAGCGCCGACTACTACGGCGTCGGAACGCTCCAGTTCGCCGACGGCAGCACGCTGAACCGCCAGCAGCTCCTCGACCGGGTGATCACGGGCTCGGCCGCCAACCGCAACCTCCATGGATCTTCGGCCGCCCAGACCTTCGACACCCACGGCCTGGCCCATTACGTGAACGGCCGCGGCGGCGCCGACACCTTCGTCTACGAGGCCGGCTACGGGCCGCTCGAGATCCAGCAGTCCTCCGGCCCGGGTTCGGTCCTGAGAATGGGTCCCGGCTTCTCGCTCGCCAACCTGATCTTCTCCGCCGCCGACACCGCGCTGGTCATCACCGGTCCCAACGGCGATCGGGTGCAGATCACCAACCAGTTCCTGAGCGGTACCTACTACGGCGTCGACCTGGTCGAGTTCGACGACGGCTCGACGCTGAACCGCCAGCAGATGATCGACTTGGTCGCCAGCGGTTCGTGGGCCAACCGGCGCATCTACGGCACCGCCGCCGCCGAGACCCTCGACACCCACGGCCTGGCCCATTACGTCGCGGGCCGGGGCGGCGCCGACACCTATGTCTTCAACGCCGGCTACGGCGCGGTGGAGATCCGGGCCGACCAGAGCTCGGGCGCCAGCACCGCGATCCTGCAGCTGGGGCCTGGCATCACCGCCGCCGACCTCTACTTCACCGGCAGCGGCAGCAACCTGATCATCGCCTTCGGAATCGGCGACCGCATCCTGCTGACGAACCAGCTCATGGGCACGCAGTACGGGGTCAGCGAGATCCGCTTCGCCGACGGCAGCATCCTGAACCGCCAGCAGTTCATCGGCCTGTCGGGCTCGGCCCAGAGCCTCGTCGACAGCTACACCTATGACGGCCTGGGCCAGCGCATCCGGCACGCCAACTCGCAGCTGGGCACCACGGCCCTGGCCGAGCGCACCGACTACGACCTGAACGGCCGAGTGGTGTCGCAGATCGACTTCAACGGCTATGCGACCACCTACGCCTACGCCTACGACGCCACGCTGGCCACGACGGGCCTGGGCGTGTTCGGCGGCTGGATCCAGACAACCACCAACGCCGCGGGCCTGACCTCCAGCGCCAGCACCGACTATTTCGGACGCTCGGCAGGGGCGACGGACTTCGGCGGCCACGTCACGAACCTGACCTACGACCTGGCCGGCCGCCTGGTCCAGAAGACCAACAATGTCGGCCAGGACCTGCGCTACACCTACTTCAACACCGGCGCCCTGGCCTCCGAGATCAACCTGAACTTCGGCGTCGGCGGATCGCAGTCGTCGCAGTCCTACAGCTACGACCTGGCCGGCCGGCGCACCCACGAGACCACCCTGGTCACCTACACCGGCTATGACGAGGAGGGCCTGGCCTATCAGTGGACGCGGTCGCTGCAGGACGCATCGGTCACCTACGACGCGCTCGGCCGGGTCACCCGCTTCGTCGACAGCGGCGAGGACGCCGCAAACCCGGTCGACATCAACTACGAGTACGACGCCAACAACAACGTCCGCCTGATCGCCTCGACCTATCGCGACCTGGTGTCCGGCGCGCTGACCAGCAAGGAACAGTGGTTCCGCTACGACAGCATGAACCGCTTCGTGACCACCGGCGGCGTCCTGCTCGACGCCCAGGGCCAGGCCGCCCAGACCCGCGGGGCGGCCGGCAACACCATCGGCCGCGGCGCCAACGGCGTCGACCTGACCTACGACGCCGCGGGCCGGCGCAAGTCGGCCGTCTCGACCGGCAACAACGAGACCTACGCCTACACCGCCAGCGGCTATCTCTCGACCGTCTTCATCAACGGCGCGCTTCGCGTGCGCAACGTCCGCGACAGCATGGGCCGGCTGACCATGCACACCGAATACGGCGCGGACGGCAAGATCGCCTACAGCGAGGAGTCGACCTACGACGCCGGCTCGCAGGTGATCCTCTCCCAGACCTCGACCCTGCAGTCCGACGGCGCGATCATCACCGCCAACACCACCTACGACTACCGGGCCGATGTCGGCGGCGGCGTCTATACGGGCGCCTATCTGGGCGGGATGGTGGTGCACACCCGCACGACCTCCAGCCAGATCAAGTCGGGCCAGACGACGGCCCAGCCGACCAGCGACACCGTCAACACCTATGTCTGGTGGGACGGGCCCCAGCAGAACACCATCACCATCCGGCCCGACATCACCAAGTCGACGGTCAACGTCTCGACCTTCACCTACGACACCAGCGGCAACGTGGTCTCGGTGGCCATCCAGGACGGCCGTCCGCGCACGGTGAACTACGTCACCAACGCCGCCGGCCAGGTCATCTCGCGCAAAGAGGCCAGCGCCGCGTCGGCTAATCCGATCGAGTACTATTACCGCTTCAACAACATCCAGCGGGCCAACATCGGCAACGACGGCCCCAACGGAAAGACCAACTACGCCGCCTCGATCGCCCAGCGCTCGTCGGCGGCCCAGAGCACGGCCTTCCAGGGCGGCGCGGCGACTTCCTACGCCGACATGGACCAGCAGTACGACGCGCTGAACGCCAACTCCCTGGCCGAGGCCGAAGGCGCGCCGACCTACACGGTCGTCCAGGGCGACACGCTGCAATCGATCGCCGCCAGCGTCTGGGGCGACGCCAGCCTGTGGTACCTGATCGCCAACTTCAACGGCCTGACCGGCGCCGACACTCTGGTCCAGGGCGCGCGGCTGCAACTGCCGGCCCAGGTCACCAACGTCCACCACAGCAGCGACACCTTCCAGGCCTACGACCCGACCCGGGCGCTCGGCTCGGTCGCGCCCGACCAGGTGGCGCCGACCCGCAAGGGCAAGGGCTGCGGAGTGATCGGCAGCATCCTGGCCGCGGTCGTGGCCATCGTGGTGACGATCGTGACCTACCCCATCCTGCAGGCGGGTTCGGCGGCGCTCGGGATGAAGGCCGGCGCGGCCACGGCCGCCGCCCTGGCCGGCAGCGCCGCCATCGGCAGCGCCGCGGGACAGCTGACGGCGATGGCCACGGGCGTCCAGGACAAGTTCAGCTGGAAGGCGGTCGGCAAGGCCGCCCTCACCGCCATGGTCGCCGGCGACCCGAAGGGCACCATCCTGGAGCAGATGCTCAAGGCCGCGGCGTCCAACGTGGTCAGCCAGGGCGTGGCGGTGGCCACCGGCCTGCAGGACAAGTTCAGCTGGACCGACGTGGCGGTCAGCGCGGTGATGGCCGGCGCCGACGGCGTGGTCGGCCAGGCGTTGGGCAGGGCCAATTGGGTGCCCGCGCCCAAGCTCCTCAAGCCAGCCCTGACCGGCACCGCCGCGGCGATCGCCGGGGCCGGAGCGCGCAGCCTGATCGACGGCTCGGACTTCGGCGACAACATCAACGCCCTGCTGCCCAGCGTGGTCGGCAGCACGATCGGCCGGGCCCTGACCGACAGGATCGGCGGCGGCGGGTCCGCCTCCGGGCAAGCGGCGAGCGACGACAGCCCCGCGGCTCCGCAAGCCGGTGGCGGCGGCGAGACGTGGGGCTTCCCCGGACTGTACCACGATGGAGATGGCAACTTCTTCGAGGCCCCCATGGGGGTCCGCTACCTCGTCGCGCCCGGCGAGCCGGTGGGCGGCGTCTCGCCTACCCGGCCCAGCCTCTGGGATCGCGCCTGGAGCGCCGTCGGCGGCTTCCTGAAGGACCCGCTGGGGAGCATCAGCCGGGCCGTCGACTACGCCGCCAAGTCCGTGCGTACGAGCCCGGACTACCGTCCGCCGGCCGCTTCGGCGTCCGCCGGCGTCGACGACCCGACCCTCGTCGACGAGGTGATCGTCATCGGCAAGAGGCTCTACCAGCAGTTCTCCGACGGCTATTCGGGCTCGGTGGCGTTCGCCAACAACGTCTTCGACCTGGCCTCCGCCAAGGTCAAATCGGACGTCCAGTCCAAGGTCTTCCTGGCCACGGCGCTTCCGAGCTACGCCCTCTACAGCGCCGGGAACGGCTTCGAGCGGGCCGGCCTGCCCGGCTTCGGCGCGGCGCTGAAGAAACAGGCCGTGATGACCCCCAACCTGGCCCTCGGCGCCGCCGGCTCGGTGGTCGACCTGGTGACCGGCACGGTCAAGACCGCGGCCGTCGTGGGGGTCAACGCCAGTCCGATAGGCCTCGCCAACGGGATGCTGCAGGACGCCACCGGCCTGAGCCTGCCCGGCCCCAACATCCGCACGCTCACCGATCCGATCGCGCAACGGGCCGGCGACTACCTCTCGGGCCGACGTGACCTGGTGGCCGACGTCAAGTCCGCCGTCGGCGCCGAGATCGGCCAGATGCGCACCATCGGCGCCGACCTCGCCAGCAACGACCTGAACCGCGTGGCCGCCGGGAGCTACGCCGCCGGCGACAAGATCGTCGACTATGGCGTCAATGTCGTCCCGATGGCGGGCGCCGCGGTCAAGGGCGTGCAGGGAATGCGGGCCCTGACCCTCGGCGGACGAGTTGCGACGGCCGAGGCCTTGGCCGCGGAAAGCGCGGCGGCCGGAGCGCGGAGCGGTTGGACGCCCCTGGGCGCCTCCGCACGAACATACATTCGTGACATCGAGGTCCAGACCGGTCGCGCGATTGGTCCTGGTCAGCGAAGCGAACTCGCTGACGCCCTGAGGGCCAATGACTACTCCGCGAAATTGACGGATGACGCCCTGGCGGTCAGTCGCGCCGAGTTCAGCAAAAGCCGTTCCGGTCTAATTTCCCAATGGGAGAAAAATACCGGTCAAACTTGGCCAACCTACCAGGAAAACGTAATCTCTTCCCGCGGCGGCCTCCTGCGGAAGGCCGGAGATCGGTATGATGCGCACCACATAATCGAGCTGTCGAACGGCGGACCGAATTCATGGTGGAATCTCCACCCGGCCGCGTTCCCCAAACAGCATCAAGGGGGGATCCACCGGGCTGGTGGCCCTGCTCGCAGTCTATTCGGAGGTCAATAAGATGAGCGAATTCGATGACCTGATGTCTGCAAAAGGCAATGGTTCGCCGATCGACCAACTGACGACCGGCCCGGTAATCGGGATCGATGAATACAAGCCAGGTGAAGAAATCATCCCGCAGTCCTACGTGGATTTCATAACAAATATCGGCCACGGCACCATCGGAGACGATGCGCTAAAGCTATACGACGGGCTCGTGGACCCTAGAGAAATATTCGATTTCGAACCCGAATGGTCGAACCACGTCGCCCTTTTCGGCGACAACATGAGTGGCGTTTTGTTTGGGTTTGACACCAGGACGGGGAGCGTCGTCGAGATCGACGCCTATGGGGCGCTCAAGGCCGCACGCCCTTCCAACTTCCCCGATTTCATCCGCACTGCGCTAAGCCAGCTCTCCACCCTCTAACAAGCGACGCCTCGGGCCGACGCATCCGCGAAAAAGCGCGCGCCACGGCCCAGATCAACAACGCCTGAGAATACGCAGGATCAAGACCCGTCCACGCGGAAAGCCAGACCAAGCTGGACCAAAGGCCCGCTGAAAGCGGGGACGTGCGATCAAGGGACCGGACAGCGCCCCGGCCAGGCCAGCCGGTCCCACAGTTGTCGCAGATCCGGACGGCGGGTTTGCGCCCGGCCCCAACTCCGCTAAGGCTGGCTAGGCATCACCCGCCCTGGACGCCAAGCGCTCGTGGATCCCATCTCCAACATCGACGGCCTCGTGGCCCTGCTGCGCCGACGACTGCAGGCGCGGTCGGCCGGAACGACGGGCAAGGCGCGGACGACGCGGGCCACCACGCGGGACGCCGCCACGATCGAGGGCGTCTACGCCCTGGCGGCCGTGCGCGACGTCGATGACCGGCAACTGAGCCGCGCGCTGATCGAGGCCGTGCTGGCCGAAGGCTTCGGAAGCGAGCTTCTCAACGAGGCCAAGTTCCAGCAGGTGGTCGAGCGCGTGGTCGAGACCCTTCAGGGCGAGCCCAATTCGGCCGCGCTGCTGAAAAGGGCGGTCCAGGACCTGCGATCCGGCGCGCGCTAGCCTCGGTTGCAAACCGACCTCAACTAACTCGTCCATTCGTTGCGATCGCCTCTTGTTCGTAACGTCCGCTTGTGGGAGGTCAGGCTCGCGGGCGGGTGAGTACGATGAGCGCCGATCAGGCTCTGGAATTGATGAAGCTGCTGTTCTGGAACAGCGCCGTGGTTTCCGCCCCGGTCCTGATCGCGGCCTTGCTGGTCGGCCTCGTCGTCAGCGTGCTGCAGGTGGCCACCCAACTTCAGGAAGCCACGCTCAGCTACGTGCCCAAGCTGATCGTCTCGGTGCTGGTGCTGATGGCGCTGGGCGGCTGGATGATGAGCCGCATCACCAGCTTCGCCACCCATCTGATCCAGATGATCCCCTCGCTCGTCTGAGGCCATGGCGTTCGAGACCATGACCTCGTGGGTGGTGACCAGCCTGCTCCTGAGCCTGCGGATCGGCCCCGTCTTCGCCATGGCGCCGCCGTTCACCCTCACGCGCACCCCGCCGGTCTTCCGTGTGTTCCTGGGTCTTGGCCTGGCCGGCCTCCTGACCTCGTCCCTGCCCCAGGAACAATGGGCTGCGGCCTTCGGGGCCGGCGACCTGCTGGCGACCGCGGCGCGCGAACTGCTGCTCGGCGCGATCTTCGTCCTGGCGTTCCAGGTGATGTTCGCGGGCCTCTACCTGGCCGGCCGGACCGTGGACATCCAGGCGGGCTTCGGCCTGGCGATGCTGATCGACCCCACCACCCGGGGGCAGACGCCGCTGGTCGGCACGCTGCTGGCCTACGCCGCCGGCGCGGTGTTCTTCGCCATGGACGGCCATGCCGAACTGCTGCGCCTGCTGCGGGCCTCCGTCGAGGCGATCCCCCTGGGAACGGGCCATGCGCCCCAGAGCCTGCGGCCGCTGACCGCCTTCATGTCCGTGGTGTTCATGACCAGCTTCGGCGTGGTCGCCACGGCGGTCCTGACCCTGTTCATCGCCGATGTCGCCATCGCCCTGATGGCCCGGACGATGCCGCAGATGAACGTCCTGATCCTGGGCCTGCAGGTCAAGACACTGCTTCTGCTGCTGGTGCTGCCGATCATGATCGGTTCGGTGGGCGCCCTGCTCGCGCGGCTGGCGATCGTGACGCTCGAAGCCATTCCGGGCCTGCTCTAGGATGGAGAACACCGAACAGAACCGCTCGGAAAAGCCCACCCCCTTCAAGCTGAAGAAGGCGCGGGAAAAGGGAAGCGTCGCGCGGAGCATGGATCTCAGCTTCCTGACCGGCTCGTTCGCCCTGCTGGCCTATCTGTGGATCAGCGGCGACGCGGTGTGGTCCCAGCTCACGCGGGCGGCCGCGCAGGCCCTGGTCGCCGCGCCGAACGTCTCGGCCAGCCGCCACGAGATCCTGATCGTCACCGCCGGCGTCCTGACCTCGATGTTCCGCCCGCTGACGCTTCTGTGCGCGACCATCTTCCTGGTCGTGGGCGTGTTCGAGGTGGTGCAGACCGGCCTGGTCTTCTCCACCCAGCCCCTGAAGCCGGATTTCTCGCGCCTCAGCCCCGCCAAGGGCTTCAAGCGGGTGTTCTCGGTGCGCACCCTGATCGAGACGGCCAAGACCATCCTGAAGTTCGGCGCCTACGCCACGCTCGCCACCGTGATCGTGCAGGCCGCCTGGGCCGTGGACGGCCCCGCCGCGACCGACGCCGCCCGCCTGGCCCAGGCCATGGGGGGTACGAGCTTCCGGCTGCTGATGTTCTTCGTCGGCGGGGCCCTGGTCTTCGCCCTCCTGGATCAATGGCTGGTTCGCCGCGAGTTCCTCAAGCAGATGCGGATGAGCCGGCGCGAACTGCGCCGCGAGTCCCGCGACCGCGAGGGCGAGCCGCGCATCAAGCAGCGGCGCAGGCAGTTGCACGGCGAATTCGTCAAGATGAGCCAGAGCCTGCGCAACATGCGCGGCGCCGACGTGCTGCTGACCAATCCGACCCACTTCGCCGTGGCGCTGCGCTACGACCCGCGCAGCATGGAGGCGCCGATCGTCGTCTCGCTGGGCGCCCACCAGTTCGCCCAGCGCCTCAAGGCTGTGGCCTTCAGCTACGGCGTGCCGATCGTGCCCGATCCGCCGCTCGCCCGGGCCCTCTACCGCAGCTGCCAGCTACGGCAGGCGGTGCCGCCCGACTACTACGGCCCCGTCTCCAGGATCTACATGACGCTGCGCGAGCGCCGGCGTGAACACCCCGCCAGGGAACCATAGTGCCATGATCCAGCGTCTCATCAGCAAGAACAAGGACCTCTACCTGGTCGGCGGGGTGGTGGCGATCCTGCTCATCCTGTTCACGCCCATTCCGGCGGCGCTGCTGGACCTGTTCATCATCACCAACTTCTCGCTCGGCCTGACGATCCTGCTGCTGACCTTCTATGTCGCCAAGCCGGTGTCGTTCTCGACCTTTCCGTCCCTGCTGCTGGTGGCCACGCTCTATCGACTGGCGCTCAATGTCGCCGCCACGCGGCTGATCCTGACCCAGGGCCATGCCGGCCAGGTGATCGACGCGGTCGGCTCCTTCGCCGTCCAGGGCAGCTACGTCGTCGGCCTGGTGGTGTTCTTCATCCTGGTCGTCGTCCAGTACGTGGTGGTGACGTCTGGCGCCCAGCGTGTCTCGGAGGTCGCCGCGCGCTTCGTGCTCGACTCCGTGCCCGGCCAGCAGATGAGCATCGACGCCGACCTCAACATGGGCCTGATCGACCAGCATGAGGCCAAGCGCCGCCGCAAGGAGCTGGAGAAGGAAGCCGCCTTCTACGGCGCCATGGACGGGGCCAGCAAATTCGTCAAAGGCGACGCCGTCGCCGGCGTGATCATCCTGCTGATCAACATCTTCGCCGGGTGGTTCATCGGCGTGGCGCAGATGGGCATGGACTGGTCCGAGGCCCTGAAGACCTTCACCCTGCTGACGATCGGCGACGGCATCGTCACCCAGGTGCCGGCCCTGATCATCTCGGTCGCCACCGGCATCATCGTCACGCGCTCCTCCGCCGACGGACAGTTGAGCGGCGAGGTGTTCAACCAGCTCTCGTCGATCCCCAAGATCCCGCTGATCGTCCTGGGCGCCCTGCTGGTCCTGCTGGCCCTGCCCGGCATGCCCAAGTGGCCGATCCTGATCCTGATCGCCGTGCTCGGCGCCGTCTGGTTCGCCACCCGCAAGAAGCCCCAGGACGACGACCTGATGGGCGCCAGCATCGACGCTCCGGCCGACGAGGCCGGCGCCGGTGAAAATCGCGCGCTCCCGCCGGTCGAGGTCCTGCTCGGCCGCGAACTGGGCCAGCAGTGGCAGGCCATGAAGCCCCTGCTCAGCGACCGGATCACCACGCTGCGCCGCCAGCAGGAGAAGGCGACCGGCTTTGCGTTCCCCGCCGTGCTCTTCCAGGACGGCGCGCACCTGGATCCCAACGCCTACGAGATCGTGCTCTCGGGCTCTCGCCACGCGCACGGCAAGCTCTATCCCCAGCAGACCCTGGCGATCGGAACGGGACCGGCCAAGCCGCCCCTTACCGGGCTGGAGACGCGGGATCCGGCCTTCGGCCTGCCCGGCGTCTGGATCGATTCCGACCAGCGCGACCACGCCCAGGACTCCGGCTACACCCTGGTCGACCCCGTCACGGTGCTGATGACCCACCTGGGCGAGGTGATGCGGGTGGAGGCCCCGTCGCTGCTGACGCGCGCCGAAGTCGTCCAGATGCTTGAAGGGGTCCGTAACCGCCAGCCCGGCCTCGTCGAGGAACTGGTCCCGGCCCTGATGACCGTCTCGGACATCCAGCGGATCCTGCAGAACCTGCTGGCCGAAAGCGTCTCGATCCGCAATGTCGACCTGATCGCCGAAGCCCTGGTCGACGTGGCCCGCGCCACCAAGGACCATGCCGAGCTCACCGAGCTGGTGCGCCAGAAGCTGAGCCACGGCATCTGCCATGACCTGCGCGGCGCCCACGAGCAGCTCGCGGTGCTCAGCCTCAGCCCCCGCGTCGAGGCCCAGATCGCCGAAAGCGTGCGCCGCAGCGACGGCAAGAGCGGCCTGGTGATCGAGCCCCGGCTGGCCGAACAGCTCATGCGCAAACTGGTGCCGATGGTCGACGCGATGATGCAGCAGAACCTGGCGCCCGTGCTGCTGTGCGGCCACGAAGTTCGTCGCCATCTGCGCACGTTCACCCGCCGCGCCGCGCCCCGGCTGTCGATCGTATCGGTCAACGAGATACCGCATACGATCGACCTGCGGTCATTCGATGTCGTTAACCTTGAGTGACGTTTTCAGCTTTTCTACAAAATCGACAGTTGAGTGAAAAATTTCGCAATAAAATCTACGATTGAAGCTTCCTCAGGTTGAGGCCTTTTGCTAGCCATGACCTATGGGGCAGTACATCGATTATGTGTCGAGCATACTTGGGCAGTCGGAGCGTAGGGCCGAACTGGCCGCCCAGAATCTCGCGAACCTGACCACCCCCGGCTATAAGCGACGCATCGATTTCGCCGCCCTGGTGGGGCCGCAGGCGCGTCTGCAGACGCTGACCGGAACGGATTTTTCGACCGGCAAGCCGGTGGTGACGGAAAACCCCTACGACCTGAGCCTAGGCGCCGAGGGCTTCTTCGCGGTCCGCAAGGACGACGCTGTGCTCTACACCCGGCAGGGCCAGTTCAAGCGCACCGAGGACGGCCGGCTGCTGACCGTCCAGGGCCACGCCCTGCAACTTCAGGGCGGCGGCGACGTGGTCGTGCAAAGCGCCTCCGTGAAGATCACGGCCGACGGCGTCGTCCTCGACGACGGCCAGCCCGTCGGGCGCCTGGCGATCGTCGACAGCCCCGATCGCTCGAAGTTCGCCCGCGCCGAGGCCGGCCTGTTTTCCGCGCCGACCGAGACCCTCGCCGAGGTGGAGAACCCGGTCGTGCGCCAGGGTGTGCTCGAGTCGTCCAACGTCAGCAGCGGCGACGAGATGGTGGCCCTCATGGAGGCGCTGCGCCGCGCCGAAAGCGGCCAGAGGCTGGCCAATGTCTACGACGATCTGATGGGCCGGGCGATCACCACATTTGGGCAGGTCTAGAGCATGAACGGGGCATTCTACATCGCCGCCACCGGGCTTCGGGCCCAGCAGGGCGCGCTCGACGTCACCGCCAACAACATCGCCAACCTGAACACCTCCGGGTTCAAGCGCGCGTCCGTGCGGTTCTCCGAAATGGTCGCTTCGGGCCAGGCGACGGTCGAGGGCGTCCAGCCTTCGGGCGTGGCCTCCAGCGGCGCCGAGCGCGTCTTCACGCAGGGCGACCTTCGCGAGACCGGCGGGTCCATGGACCTGGCGATCCGCGGCGACGGCTTCATCGAACTGATGGCTCCTTCCGGTCGCAGCGTGCTCTGGCGCGGGGGCGCCCTGAAGGTCGGCGAGGACGGCTTTCTCTCCGCCGCCAACGGCATGTCGCTGCGCGGAATGATCGCGGTTCCGACCGGCGCGCAGGACCTGCTGATCAGCGCGGACGGCCGGGTAAGCGCTATCTTCGACGACCAGACCCGTAACGAGATCGGCCGCATCGACCTGACCATGGTGCGCGACTCCGCGGCCCTTTCGGCCATCGGCGAGGGCCTCTACGAGCTGACCGACGGCGCCCGGGCGACCACGCTCGCCGCCGGCGAGGATGGCGCGGGCCTTCTGGTCCAGGGCTCGGTCGAAGCCTCCAACGTGCAGATCTCCGACGAGATGGTGACGCTGCTGCTGACCCAGCGGGCCTATGCGGCCAACGCGCAGGTCGTGCAGGCCGGCGACCAGCTGATGGCGATCGCCAACGGCCTGAAACGCTAGTGTCCCTCGCCTGGAGCCTTCTCGCCGCGGCGACGCCGCCGGCGCTGGGTACGCCCGCCCCCGCGCCGCGCCAGGTGGAGATAACGGACTCGATCGTAAGGCTGAGCGACGTGGCCGACCTGTCGGACCTTCGCCCCGATCTTCGCGCGCGGGCCGCCGCGACGCCAATCCTGGCCCTGCGTCCCGGGGCGATGGCGACGCTGACCCCCGAACAGATCGGCGCCTACGGGCGCAGGCGCATGCCCCTGCTGGCCCAGTGGCGGCCGGGCGAAACCACCAAGGTCGTGGTGCGCCGGGCGGCGCCGACGCCGGCTGTCGCCTCGACGCCGGTCGCGTGCGTGCGGCCGCGCCGGGCGATCGATCCCGACCAGGTGCTCACCGGCGAAGACTTCGCCGACGTCGACTGCGGAACCGTTTCCGCGCCGCGAGCGGCCTGGCGCTATGATCGCGCGGCCAAGGCCCTGCGCGCCGATCGCGCCCTGGCGACCACAGACGTTCTTTCGGCGCCGCCCGCGACCATGCTGGCCGCCGTACGTCCTGGCCAGAACGTCCGCGTCACCGCCCGCGTCGGCGCCGTCACGATCGAGCGCGCCGCCGAGGCGGTGCAGCCCGCGCGGGCCGGCCAGCCGCTCTTCGTCAAGGCGGGCGGCCGGATCTTCGCCGTCCCCGCCGTGGAGCAAGACCAATGAGCGTCGTCCCGACCGCGACACGCGCCGCCGTCGCGGCGCTGGCCGTGGCGATCACGCCGATCGGCCCGGCGCTCGCCTCCGATCTCTACAAGCCGAGCAACTGGTCAGCCATGGCCTCCGATCGCCAGGCCGAACAGGTCGGCGACACCCTCACCGTGGTGATCTACGAGAGCTCGAGCGCGACCAACAGCGCCCAGACCGGCTCGCGCAAGAACCACCGCGTATCCGGCGACGCCCGGTCCGGAAGCACCGGCGGCAAGAGCGCCCAGCTGAACCTGGGGGGCGAGTACGAGGGCTCGGGCCAGACCGGCCGCTCGGGCAAGCTGCTGGCCCAGATCAGCGTCACCGTCGACGCCGTCCTGCCCAACGGCGACCTGCACGTCGCCGGCGAGCAGGTGCTCAACATCAACGGCGACCGCACCTTCATCCGCCTGAAGGGCCGCGCGCGGCGCAACGACATCTCGCGCGACAACGCGATCGTCTCGTCGCGCCTTGCCGACGTGATGATCGACTATGACGGCTCGGGCTTCGTGGCCCGCAGCGGCAAGCCCGGCGCGGCCGCGCGCATCTTCAACTGGCTGGGCCTTCTGTGATGCGTCGTCCGCTCGCCCTCGTCGCCGCCGTCCTCGCCCTGGCGGCGGTCGCCGCGCCCGCCCTCGCCGACGAGGTCCGCGTCAAGGACATCGGCCGCTTCCAGGGCTGGCGCGACAACGCCCTGGTCGGCTACGGCGTGGTGATCGGCCTGTCGGGCTCGGGGGACTCTCCGCGCAGCGAAGTCACCCGCCAGGCCCTGAAGAACGTGCTGGGCCGCCTGGGCGTCAACGTGTCGCCCGACCAGGTGCAGAGCCGCAACGTCGCCGCCGTGATGGTGACCGCCACCCTGCCGCCGTCGGCCAATGTCGGCGACCGCATCGACGTCACCGTCTCGTCGATCGGCGACGCCCGCAGCCTGGTGGGCGGCACCCTGCTGATGACCCCGCTCGTGGGGCCCGACCAGCGCCACTACGCCCTGGCCCAGGGACAGCTGGTCATCGGCGGCTACCGCTTCGACGCCGACCTCAACCGCCAGCAGAAGAATTATCCGACCTCGGGGGTCATGCCCGGGGGCGCCACCGTCGAGGCCGCCGTCGACGCCCACCTGCTGGGCCCGGACGGCGCGCTGACCTTCATCCTCAAGGATCCGGACTTCACGACCGCCGAGCGCGTCGCCGACGCGATCAACCTGGCCCTGGGGGGCGGCGTGGCCTCGGTGCGCGACGCCGACGCCGTGTCGATCGCCGCGCAGGCCGACCGCGCCCGCCTCTACCGGCTGATCGCGCGGATCGAGAACGTCAGGGTCAATCCCGACGCCCAGGCCCGGGTGGTGATCAACGAGCGGTCGGGCACGGTGGTGGCCGGCGGCGGGGTGCGGATCTCCAGCGTGGTGATCTCGCAAGGCGACGTGCGGGTCTCGGTGACCGCCGAGAACCAGGCCTCCCAGCCGATCTACGGCTACGCCTACGGCGGCGTCGGCGGCAACGAGGAGGGCGGGGTCCGCAGCCTGATCGTCACCAACACCAAGCTCGAGGTGACCGAGTCCAAGGACGCCGTCGTGCAGTTCCCCGACACCACGGTCGCCGACCTGGTGCAGGGCCTGACCCGCGCCCACGTCGATACCCGCTCCACCATCGCCATCCTCCAGGCCATCAAGGCGGCCGGAGCCCTGCACGCCGATATCCTGGTCCAGTAAGGCCCCCCATGAGTTCCTTTTCCAGCATCGTCGCACTGAAGGCCCTGGACGGGCTGACCAGCCGCTCGGTCGTCACCGCCGAGAACATCGCCAACGCCGGGACGGCCAATTATCGCCCCCGGCGGGTGAGCTTCGAGCAGGCCCTGGCCACCGCCGCCGGCCAGGGCGCGCGGGCCGTGGCCGCCGTCGAGCCGTCCATCGAGGCCTCGAACGACCTCCAGGTCCGACTGGACCTCGAAATGTCGACCGCCAGCAGCACCCAGCTGCGCTACGCGGCGCTGATCGAGGTGCTGAACCGGCAGGCCCAGCTGCGCGCCCTGTCGATCAAGGGGAGCCTCTGACCATGCAGTCGATGGAAATCAGCCGCACCGGGCTGGACGTCGAGTGGCGACGCCTCGAGGTCATCGCCGAGAACCTGGCCAACGCCAACACCGCCCGCACGGCGACCGGCGAGCCCTATCGGGCGATGCGCCTGGTCTCGGGACCCCGGCAGGGCTTCGCCGACATGCTGAAGACCGGCGAGACCGCCGGCGGGGGCGTCATGGTCTACGGCGTCGAGCCGATCAACGCCCCGCCGCGCCGGGTCTACGAGCCCGCCAATCCGCAGGCCGACACGGACGGCTTCGTCTCCTATCCCGGCTATGACCACGCCGGCGAGATGACGCTGCTGCTGAAGACCTCGAGGGCCTACGAGGCCAACCTCGTCGCGCTGGGCGCGGCGCGGCAGATGTACGCCAAGGCCATGGAACTGGGACGTCGCTGATGAGCATCCTGCCGATCCAGGCCCTGGACGCCGCCGCGGTCGATCCCGCGCTCGCCCGCGCCGTCCAGCCGACGACGATCCCGACGGCCGCCTCGCGCGCGCCCGAGGCCTCGTTCAGCCGCCTGCTGGCCGAGGGCGTCGACGGTGTCAACGACAAGCTGATCGCCGCCGAGGACATGGCCACGGCCTTCGCCCTCGACGACAGCGTGCCGCTGCACCAGGTCACCTATGCGCTGGAAGAGGCCCGGCTGTCGTTCGAGCTGGCCCTGCAGGTCCGCGCGCGGCTGGTGGAGGCCTACCAGGAACTCTCGAGAATGCAGCTCTAGACCGCGATGACGCGCGCCGCTCTCTTTCTTCCCCGGACTTCGTCCTAGCATGACGCCGCTCGAACAGTTCCGCACCGCTTCCCCGTCCCGCCAGATCGCCATCGTCGCGACCGGCGTCGTGGTGCTGTGCGCCATCTTCTTCGCCGTCTACTGGCTGGCGCTCCGCAAGCCCTACGGCGTGCTGTTCACCAACCTGCGCGACATGGACGCCGCCACCATCGTCGGCGAGCTCGACAAGAAGAAGGTCCCCTACAAGCTGGCCGATCACGGGGCCACGATCCTGGTGCCGCAGGACCAGGTCGACGGCGTGCGCCTGGACGTGATGAGCCAGGACCTGCCGCTGAAGGGCATGGTCGGCTTCGAGCTGTTCAACAAGTCCGACATGGGGCTGACCGAGTTCGCCCAGAAGATCAATTACCAGCGGGCTTTGCAGGGCGAACTGGCCCGCACGATCATGACCCTGGAAGGGATCGAGACCGCGCGCGTCCACCTGTCGCTGGCCGAGCAGACGATCTTCCGCGGCGACCGCCAGCCGGCCAAGGCCTCGGTGACCCTGGCCCCGAGGACCGGCCAGGTCCTGTCGCCGGCCACGGTGCGCGGCGTCCAGCGCCTGGTCGCCGCCGCCGTCTCCGATCTCAAGGCCTCGGACGTCGTCGTTCTGGACGGCGAGGGCCAGATCGTCAGCCCCGAACCCTCCGCCCGCCTCGACGCCGGATCGACGGGCCCGGAGGCCGACCTCACGGCCCGCGTGCGGGGCGCCCTGTCGAACCTGCTGCCCGACGGCCGCTTCCAGGTGCTGGTCCTGGCCGGCAGGACCATTGTTCCAGACGCCCAGACCGCGCCCGGAGCGCGCTCGGGAATCCGCGTCGACGTCACGCTGGAAGCCCCGGCCAGCCCCGAGCTCCAGCAACGCGCCAAGGCCCTGGCCGAGGCGGCGATCGGCGCCGATCCGGCGGCGGGCGACCTGGTGACCGTCACCACCTCGGACCAGCCGCTGGCGCCGGTCGCGGCCGAACCGACGACGCCGGCCATCGCCCCCGCCATCCCCGCGCCGGCGCCGGCTCCCGCGCCGCCGCGGTCGGAGACGCCGTTCGGCGGCGTCGCGCCGGTCTATGCCGGCGTGCTGCTGGTCGCCCTGCTGGCCGTGGCCTTCCTGCTGCAGGCCCGTCGCCCCGGCCGCCGCCTGAACGCGCGCGAAAAGGAAGCCTACGCCCGTCGCCTCAAGGCCCTGCTGGACGAAAGGGACGCCGTTGCCAGCCCCCGTGTCTGACCGCGCCTTGCGCAAGCTGGTGGCCGAGCTGGCCCAGGCCGCGCCCGAGGACGTGCTGGGCGTGCTGGACCAGCTGCCGCCGGCCCATCGCGACGAAGTCAGCGCCCTGCTCGCGGCCTATGACGGCGCCCCCGTGCAGGCCGTCCGTCCGCAGGTCGTCGAGCCGGCCGCATCCGCGGGCCTGTCGCCCTGGCTGGCGGCGCGGGCCAGGAGCGCCGGCGGCGACCTCGCCTTTTCCATGACCCCCACCGCGACGGCGGCCCTGCGCGAGTGCGTTCCGACGCCCGGCGTCCAGCCCCTCGCGCGCGCGTCCGCGCCGACGCCCGGTCGCGCCAACGGTATCGACACCCTGCTGGCTCGCCTTCGGGGGCGGCGATGAGCATCATCAAGTCCTCGCAATCCGAGCAGGTCGCGCGGGCTGTCCGCCCGCTGTCCGCGCCCCGGCCGGCGACGCCGGTCGATCCCCGGCTGGCGAGCCTGTCCGAGGCCGCCGAGCAGGCCCGCGCCGAGACGGCCGCCCTCGCCGCCGAGCTGGCCGATCGCGACGCCCGGATCTCGAACCTGGAAAAGGCGCTGGCCGAAGCGGTCGAGCAGGCCCGCGCCGAGGGCCGCCAGGCGGGACTGCGGGAGGCCGAGGATGACGCCGCCGGCCGGCTGGCCAGACTGGACAAATCCCTCGAGGCCGCCCTGAACCGCTTCGCCGTCGAGACCGACGACATGGAGCGCCTGGCCCTGACCCTCGCCGCCGAGGGCCTGCGCAGGATGATCGGCGACCCCGAGGTCCATCGCGACCTGCTGGAGCGGACGATCCGCCACCATGTCGATGCGGTCGTCGGCGGAACGGTCGTCGAGGTGGTGGTTTCCCGCGACGACTTCGCCGACCCCGAGGCGCTCGCGCGCCTGGCCGGCGGGGTCGACCGCTCGGAACTGAGGCTGGTCGCCTCTCCCGACCTGGCCTCGGGCGACTGCCAGCTGCGCCTCAAGCTCGGGGCCCTGGAGATCGGCGTCGCGCGCCAGTGGGAGCGCCTGGACGCCCTGTTCGCCGATCTAGGCGCGCGGAGCGCCGCCGAATGATGCAGCACGCCTTCCTCGATGCGGTTCGGGCGGTCGACCTGGTGACCCGCACCGGACGCGTGCGCCGTATTCGCTCCACCTATATCGAGGCCGACGGACCCAACCTGCCGATGGGCGGGCTGTGCGAAATCGAGACCACGGCCAAAGGCCGCGCCAGCCTGGCCGAGGTGGTCGGCGTCAACGAGGACAGCATCGTCCTGGCCCCCTTCGACGGGGCCGCGGCCACCTTTTCGGGCGCGCGGGTGACAGCCCTGGCCCAGTCCGACGGCGCGCCGGTGGGCGACGCGTTCCTCGGCCGGGCGGTCGACGCGCTGGCCCGCCCCATCGACGGCGGCTCGCCCGTGGCCGCCACCGCGCGCGGCTCCCTCGACGGCGAGGTCGCCGCGCCGATGCAGCGGACCTCGCCCAAGCGGGTGTTCGAAACCGGCGTGCGCGCCATCGACGGCCTCCTGACCCTGGCCCGGGGCCAGCGGGTCGGCATCTTCGCCGCCGCCGGCGTCGGCAAGACCACCCTGATGACCCAGATCGCGCGACAGGTCGGCGTCGATCGCTGCGTCATCTGCCTGGTCGGCGAGCGCGGCCGCGAGGTCGAGGCGTTCTGGCGCGGCCTGCCCGCCCAGGCCAGGGCGCGCTCGACCCTGGTGGCCGCGACCTCGGATCAAAGCGCCGCCATGCGGGCCCGCGCCGGCCGCTATGCCCTGGCCCTGGCCGAGCACTGGCGCGCCCAGGGACACGACGTCCTGCTGTTCATCGACTCGGCGACGCGCCTGGCCATGGCGCTGCGCGAGATCGGGCTGGCCGCGGGCGAGCCGCCGACCATCCGCGCCTATACGCCCAGCGTGTTCGCCGCCCTTCCCAGGATCGTCGAGCGCTGCGGCGCCGTGGCCGGCGGCGGCTCGATCACCGCGATCATGACGGTGCTCAGCGAGACCAACGACATCGACGACCCGATCGCCGAGATGATGAAGTCGCTGCTCGACGGCCACATCCTGCTGTCGCGCGACCTGGCCGAACAGGGCCGCTATCCCGCGATCGACGTGCCGCGCAGCATCAGCCGCCTGGCCGGCGCCGTGGCCGAGCCCGCCGCCCGCGCCGCGGCGATGAAGGCCGTCGAGGCGCTCAGCACCTACGAGTCCTCGCGCACCCTGATCGAGACCGGCATGTATGTCCGCGGAGCCAACGCCGACATCGACCGGGCGCTCGAACTGCGACCGGCCCTGCTCGACTATCTGCGGCAGGCCGAGGACGAGCGCACGCCCTATCCGGTCGCCTGCGAACGGCTGGCCTCCCTGATCGGCGCGAGGACCTGATGGCCCGTAGCGATCACCTCGAACGCCTCCGCCAGATCAACCGCGTGCGCGCCCTGCAGAGCCAGGTCGCGCAGGCCGCCGCCGCCCGCGCCGCCGCCGACCTGGAGGAGGCCCGCGTCCGCCGCGACCGCGGCGACGAGCGCCTGGCCCAGAACCACGAACGTTGGGCCGCCGCCCTGGCCGAGCCGTCGATGGCGCTCGAAGTCGTCAGCGCCTGGGGCGTCTCGATCGACGCCGCGCGCGCCGAACTTAGCGTCCTGGAGACACGGCTTGCCGACGTCGGCGACCTGGCCGACGGCCGGGCGAAGGCCCTGCGCCTGGCCCAGGCGCGGGAACGCCAGGCCGAGCAGGTCGAACGCTCGGCCGCGCGCCGGGCCCGACGCGCCCGCGAGGAGGCCCAACTGGCCGAGGTCGCCGACCGGACGGCGCAGAAGGCCGTGGGC
>Ga0247823_10001175_pt1 | contig 21899 bp, 16 predicted proteins | sample 13C_PalmiticAcid_2_FD_192426 | JGI IMG/M metagenome (GOLD analysis project Ga0247823, IMG submission 192426) | Soil microbial communities from agricultural site in Penn Yan, New York, United States - 13C_PalmiticAcid_Day30 | ecosystem: Environmental > Terrestrial > Soil > Agricultural land... | reverse complement strand
TTGTTGTCGGTCACCGGAGCAGCAGCAGGGGTAGCAACGGGTGCTGGTTTTTCTTCTACCTGGGCCAGCTCCTCTTTACGGGGCTGTGCTATGGCAGGAGCTGCGGTTGGCACTTCGGCCGGTGCGGTAACCGTGCTGGTAGCAACAGGTTGTGCTGCAGGAGCAGGTTTTTCGCTGCCTTTGAGTTCGCTGCGCAGGTTACCATAAGCTTCCTGTACATCCTGGCTCAGGCTGGTGTTGTTTTTAGCCACAACTGGCTGGGCAGCCGCAGCACTCATGGTCACTGCTGGTTTTTCGGACCGCAGCGCCTGCAGGTTCAGTTCTTCGCCTGCTACAGGTTCTTCACCGGCTACCATTTTGTTGTACCGCTGAATGGCAATCATGGTCATACCTTCTACCTGGGCCACATCGTGCAGGCTTTCACCTTCTTTAACCACGTGCGTAGCTTTGGAACCTTTAGAGCCTTTGCGCTCCAGGTAAATGATCATATCCTTCGACAGCGGCTCATCTGCGAGCTCGTTAAAGAACAGCAGCGAACGATACCGGATGCCCTGGTCCATCGCCTTCTCTAGCAACACTTCTCCTTTGCGGCCAACGGTAGCCCGCAGACCATTCATGAAAAATATTTTCTTTTTGGCCAGTGCATCATAGTCCAGGGTATCTTCCTTCTCTTTTTTGGAAGATGGCCTGGGCGATTCGGGCAGACCTTTGCCGTTAAAGGCATACATGGGTTCGTTGTTGCGCGCTGGCTGCACCGAGGTTCTGGGTGGCGCAGCATCGTGCATGGGAATATTTTCACCCGGCTTACCGGCCTCTAACGTGTATTGCAGCAGGCCAAAATCTTCAATGGTTTTAATGATCTTTTGTGCATATACCGGGTTGGTAGCATAACCGGCCCGTTTCAATCCGTTGGCCCAGCCTTTGTAATCAGTAGCCTGCAATTGGAAGAGCGCTGCGTAACGGGGATTGGTTTTCAGAAAATCGGAATGATCGGTAAAGGATTGTTCACCGCAGGTGTATTTGCGGAAACACTCACCCTTGGCATCATCATCGTGCGAGATGGTGGCGCCGGTCCAGGTGCTTTTGCATTTAATACCAAAATGGTTATTGCCTTCCTGTGCCAGGTAACTTTGACCGGCCATGGATTCGTAAATACCCTGGGCCAGTTTTACACAAGCCGGCACACCGGTGCGGCGTTGCTCCTGCACAGCCAGGTCTTTGTACTTGGCGATGTAGGCTTTTACCTGGATTTCATAATCAGATTGCGCCATAACCAGCTTTCCGGCCAGCAGGCAAATAGATAAAATAGCAGCGTTCTTTTTTATTCTCATAGCTTCTTCAGCTTAAGGGTCAGTAATCAAAAAATCAGTGTCTGGCAGACACACATTGTAAAATTATCGCTTTCTGATGAACATCAGACCATCTCTTACAGGTAACAGCACATGTTCTACCCGGTTGTCGAGTGCAATTTTTTGGTTAAAAGCATGCATAGCGCGGGCATTTTTGCCCTGATCGGCCTCTGCCCACAGCACCTGTCCTTCAAACAGCACGTTGTCCGCAAGAATCACGCCACCAGGGCGTACACGGTCAATGACCAGGTCAAAATAGTTGCTGTAATTCACTTTATCCGCATCGATAAACACCAGGTCAAACTGGCCTTCGATGGTGGGAATAATATGGAGGGCATTGCCCACATGCAATTGTATTTGTTCTTTCAGACCGGCTTCGGCAAAAAACTTGAGGGCCAGGTCTTCCAGTTCGGCATTCACATCAATGGTATGGAGCTTTCCGCCGGGTTGCAAACCGGCAGCCAGGCAGATGGCCGAATAGCCGGTATACGTACCAATTTCCAGCACCAGCTGCGGCGCCACCAGCTTGCTGATGGATTGCAGAAACATGCCCTGCAGCTTGCCCGAGAGCATCACCGACTGTTCTACTTTGAGGTGGGTCTGGCGCTCGAGCGCTTTCAGTACCGGTCCCTCATCCGTCGTATATTTCTCCGCATAGCGGTTCAACGGATCGTTGTGTAAGGATAAAGTCATATCAATTCAATATTCACAAAAACTAAGCAGCCTGGGCCACTGTTTTCAGTTTGGTAGACGTAGCAGCCAGCAGGCCAATCGTGATCAGCCCGTTCAGGATGAGCATTTCAAGTCCTATTTTGTACCCGCCAAACATGGCTTCGGTTTGGCTGAAAAAGTTGTGCAGCGAAGGATTGTTCATGATCCATTCGTATTGTTTGTAGGCTCCGGCCATGAGGTTGATCGTGAAACAGATCACCGGCGACAGCACGCAGATGAAGGGCACCAGGCGCTCTTTTACACCACGTTTGATAAACAGGCCAAAGGCAAACAAACCCAGCAGCGGGCCATACGTATAACTGGCTACCACCAGCAGGGTGTTGATGAGCGAACCATTGTCTATTTCACGGAACACGAAAATGCAGAGCAGGAAAACGAAAGCCATCGTGAGGTGCACCGTGAGGCGTACCCTGGTTTTCTTTTTCTCGTCCCATTCGGTGCGTTGCTTCATGCCCAGGATATCGATGCAGAAAGAAGAAGTCAATGCGGTCAACGCTCCGTCCGCACTCGGAAAGAGGGCCGAAATAAGGCCGATGATAAAGATAACGGTGATGTAAAACGGTAATCCCTGCTGCACGGCAATAGTCGGGAACAGGTCGTCACCTTTCAGGCTCAGGCCATTTTTTTGTGCATACAGGAAGAGCAGTCCACCCAAAATGAGGAACAGGAAATTGACCAGCACCATGATGGAGCTGAACACCATCATGTTCTTCTTGGAATCGCGCAGGTTGCTCACGCTGATGTTTTTCTGCATCATTTCCTGGTCCAGGCCGGTCATCGTGATGGTCACGAAAGCGCCGCCCAGTATTTGTTTCAGGAAAAAGTTCTTGTCTAATGGATCGGTGATGAAGATGCGGGTCAGGTTTTGCGATTTAAGCGTATCCATTGTGCCCTTGAAATCCAGGCCAAGGTGGTTCATGATGTACACGGTGCAAACGACCAGTGCCAGCAGCATGAAAGTGGTTTGCAGCGTATCGGTCCACACAATGGTTTTAACGCCGCCCTTGAAGGTGTACAGCAGGATCATGAGCATGATGAGCACCGCTGTTACTTCGAAAGAAATGCCCAGGTTGTCGAGGATGAACAATTGCAGCACCTTGATCACCAGGTAGAGCCGCAATGTGGCCCCCAGCGTGCGCGAGAGGATGAAAAACGATGCACCGGTTTTGTACGGCAACGTGCCCAGCTTCGCCTCCAGGAACGAATAAATGGAAGTGAGGTGCATCCGGTAATACAAGGGCAGCAAAACACCTGCCACCACAAAGTAGCCGATAAAATAGCCCAGCACCACCTGGAAATAATCGAACCCGCTCATCCCCACCGTGCCCGGCACCGAAATGAAGGTCATGCCCGACAAGGAAGTGCCAATCATACCAAAGGCCACCAGCATCCAGTTGCTGTTTTTGTTGCCGATGAAAAACGATTCGTTGTTGGAGCCGCGTGAAGTGTAATAAGCCACCACCAGCAGCAAGATAAAATAGCCTATAACGATACTCAGGAGCAGTTTTGAATCCATAAAAGCGAACAGGGTGTTTACGGGGTTACCTGGTATACCTTCCAAAGCCTTCTATCCACATCATCAACCAGGTCACGAAAATAAAAAAAGCAGGGCGCATACAGGCCCTGCTTCAAGGAAATATTTCGAAAACCGGTTATAAACCGATCATAACACCCATATTAAAGAATATTGTGTTGCCATAAGGCGAATACGGCTGTTGCAGTACATCATACAAAGCGAGGATGTAGAGGTACGAAAAATCGGACACCCGCTGTTGGATACCGCCCCCCATCAACAGGCTGGGCACAGTGGCTTGCACGTAGTTCACCTCAGGATCGCCGGTGGCAGGATTGTACCGGATCTTCAGCGGCGTTTTCATGAAATTGGCTTCAAACTCGGCATGCAGCAGCAAAAAGTTGAACAGATTGGCCCGGTTCCAGATGCTGGCGCTGAAGTTGTTGGACACCAGGTTGATGTTCACCATCCGCTGGGTGTACAGGTTGGGGTAACTGCCATAGTTTTTAAACTTGAAGTAGTTATAACCCAGTCCCACACCGGCTGCATAAAAATCAGTAAGCTGGTAACCTACCCTGGGCGAGATGGAGATATTGGTCACCTGACCAAATTGCAAACCCAGGCCGCCGCCAATCATGAGGCGGTTGATATCAAACTTGCCGGCACCTTTGGATTGGCTCTGTTTATCCTTATTGCTGTTCTTATATTTTTCCCCGGTAGAGCTGCTGAAATAGCCCTGGGCAAAAGCCCCGGAACCCACCAGCAGCAACATTACGGCTATGATTACTTTTTTCATCCTTCGTCGTTTAGGCCAAATTTACGGAAATATCTTACCCGGATTCATAATTCCCTTCGGATCAAAAACCTGCTTGATCTGTTTCATCAATCCCATTTGTACTTCATTAAAAGCAATGGGCATGTACCTTTTCTGCACCCAGCCTATGCCATGCTCACCACTGATGGTGCCCCCCAATTGTACAACGGCTTCGAACAGCTCGGCTATAGCTACGGGCAGGCGATCGGTCCAGGCGGCATCGTCCATGTTGCCTTTAATAATGTTCACATGCAGGTTACCATCGCCTGCGTGCCCATAACAAACGGAAGTAAAGCCATATTGTTGTCCCAGGTCTTTTACTTTTTTAAGCAGCAGCGGCAGTTCTGCGCGTGGTACCACGGTATCTTCTTCTTTGTAGATGGAATGTGACTTAACAGCCTCTCCTACCCTGCGGCGCAGTTTCCACAACGCTTCTTTTTGCGCAGCCGAATCGGCAAACAGCACTTCTTCGATATCGTATTGCTGTACCAACTCCGAGAGTTGTTCCGCTTCGCGAAACAATACATCTTCATATTGACCGTCCAGCTCAATGAGCAGGTGGGCCTGGGTTTCTCCGGTGAGCGGCACCACGGCATCGGGCACATGCTGCATGGTCCATACAATCGCATCGCGCTCCATGAACTCCAGGGCAGAAGGCACAATACCTGTTCTGAAAATGGCACTCACAGCTTCGCAGGCTTCTTCCGCTTTTTTAAACGGCACCAGCATCAGCACATCATGTTTGGGATAAGCTACGAGGCGCAGTACGATTTTGGTCACAATGCCCAGCGTGCCTTCGCTGCCCACCACCAGTTGGGTGAGGTTGTAACCAGTAGCATTTTTAAGGGTATTGGCGCCGGTCCAGATGACATTTCCATCGGGCAGCACCATTTCGAGGTTGATCACGTAATCCTTGACCACACCGTATTTCACGGCACGCGGACCACCTGAATTCTCGGCCACATTGCCGCCGATGAAGCAGGAGCCCCGGCTGGCCGGATCGGGCGGGTAATGCAGGCCTTTGGCCTTCACAGCTTCCTGCAATTCCTGGGTGATTACGCCCGGCTCTACGGTTACCTGCAGGTTGCGTTCGTCGATATGCAGGATGCGGTTGAATTTTTCCATACTCAGCAGCACACCGCCATACACCGGCAATGCGCCCCCGCTGAGACCGGTACCTGCACCACGGGGTGTAACAGGAATGCCCTGCTCATGGCAATATTGTACCGCAGCCTGCAACGCAGGCACATCGGCAGGTTTGAGCACCACTTCGGGTGTAAAAAGGAAGTCTTCGGTTTCGTCGTGTCCGTATTGTTGCAATACGGGCAGATCTGTAAATACCCCATCAGCACCCAGCAGCGACTGGAAGTGCAGGATATGTGCGGGGGTTACCGCGGTAAAAGCCATACTGTTCCGGTTTAAAATCTTGGACAGTGAAAGTATTGCGTTCTTCCGGCATTTTTGGGATAACGGCCCGAATAAATCAGGGAAACTTCAAAGGCAGAGTTGCCCTTGGTACTGGCGGCGGCCAGGCTGGAAGCATTAAAATCGTAGCTGGCTACAATCTTAAACCCTGCTCCCTGGTAGCCCAAAGCGCCAATTACCGCATCATTCAGGCGATAATAAATGCCCCAAAGCATCTGGTAATTGCTTTCGTTGTTGGCAGAGGGCGTGAGGTTGAGCGCCAGCATGGTACCGGCTATCAGTTCGGTAGCTCCGCTTTGGCCGGTTACGTATAAAGAGGGATTAATGATCCAGTTATTGCCCAGTTTGCCCATCGCCTCAGCATTGAACGAGGGCCGGACACCTATTTTGGCAGCAGAGTTGATGAACGAGGCTACCGGTGCGTTGAGGTGTCGCATGCCCAGGCCCAAACGCAGATAAAACATTTCGCTGGGAATAAAGGCATAGTTCAATCCGGCATGTACGTCAAAATACTGCGTTTTATTGTGCTGGTTAGGCTCACCATTGGGCAGTGTAATGTCATACATCGTTTCGTTCCACTGGCTGGCAAACTTGAGCTTCGAAAAATCGATGCTGCGGGTTACATAAGCGCCGCTTACACCGAATGACAACATGTTGTAATCATTCAGCGCCAGGTGGTAGGCGGCAGAGAGCTGTATATTATTGGTGCCCAGGTTGCCATCGCCGGCCTTGTCCGAAAAGAAAGCCATACCCATCCCAAAAGAGGAAGTGCCTTCATAATTGCGGAACAAAGTCACATCGGCCGCAGCATCCATGGTGCGGTAAGGAGCAGGAATGCTGCCCCATTGGGTGCGGTAGTTAACGCCCAGCCTGAAATCGGCATCGGGCATGAGTGCGGTATTGGCCGGGTTCATGAGCCAGGGCGCGTTGAAATACTGGGAAAAGTGCAGGTCCTGTGCCGTAACCCCGGAGGTGGCCATGGTGGCCAGTATGCCTGATATGTACAATACTTTTTTCATGAGCTACTCGGTGGTTACTGGATTAAGGTAATATTGCCCTGCTTATGCGCCGTGGTTTCGTCTACAAACACCACATCGAGCACGTAAGCATAACTGTCCATTTCCTGGAGTTTGCCATTAAAGTAGCCATCCCAGGTCTTGCCTTCGTTCTGGCCTTCGTACACTAATTGTCCCCAGCGATTGTATATTTTGAGCGTCACGCGGTCTATTCCATAACCACGAACTTCAACAAAATCGTTGTTGTTGTCCTTGTTGGGTGTAAAACCAGTAGTGATATCCACATAAGGAATGATTTCCACATCTACCGGTTTGCAGATGGTATCGCGGCAGCCCTCTTTGCTCATGGCAATCAGACACACTTCATACTCCTTGGTGCGGCGGTAAATATGCGTGGGCGAAAACTCGGTAGAGGTAGCGCCATCACCAAACGACCAGTTGTAAGACACTGCATTCTGCGACTGGTTGGTAAACTTCACCGGCTGGTTTTTGGCCTTGGGTTTAGGTTCCCAGTCAAAGTTGGCTATCGGTTGTGGCGAAGCCGTGATGGTAAAGTAAGCCGTATCTGCCCCATTGCAGGAAGTAGGATTGGTGGCAATGAGCATCACCGTGTACGTACCGGGCTTGTCAAAGCGGTGTACAGGCGAGGGTTGCGTGCTGGTGGAGTCATCTCCGAAATCCCAATAATACGTGGTACCCAACAGCGAATTGTTCTGGAAAGTAACATCGGCCGGTACACAAATGAAACTGGGCGAGTAAAACTCAGCCTTTACATAGTTGTCTACAAAAGTGACGGTTTTACGAATGGTATCGGGACTGTTACAAGCCAGCGAATCCTTCATGATGAGCATGATATCGTAACTGCCGGCAGCCGCGTATTGGTGCGAACCGGGATTGACCTGTGTAGTAGTAGAACCATCACCCCAGTGCCAGGTAAATTGGGTACGGGTGGCAGCCTGCGGATCGTTGAGGTAAACGCTGGTGTTTTGTACCGCCACCTGGAAAGTTTCGCAGGAGTCGGTGATGCGTGCAGTAAAGTTAGCACCCAGGGTATCGGTGGTTACGGTAATGGTAATAAAAGCGGTATCGCGCGCGCGGCACATGGAGCTGTTGTTCATGGCTATGAGGCGCACGGTATAGGTACCTACCTGCGTGTAGGTGTGCGTGGGCGAGAATTGCGTGTTGGTACCAGGACCATCGCCAAAGTTCCACTCATACGTGGTGGCATTGGTACTGGTGTTCATGAACTGCACGGTAAAAGGAGCGCAGCCCGAGCTTTTGGGACTGGGGTAAGCATTGGCATCCACACTGCCCAGCTCAAACGAAATTTTAACAGCACCCAGGTTACAGTTCGTCGATTTGTTGGTGGGCGAATAAGAACCGGGTGTAGAAGGCATATCGTTGTTACCACCGCAACCGGCACAAATGGCCTGGTATACGATACCGTTTTTATCGAAACGGCTGGTACCGCCATCTACGTGCTCACCGGAACCGTTGGAATTGTTGCCGCCAAAGTATGAACCATAGAGCAAACCGGCCAGATTACGGGAGAATACAATGAAGTAAAAATCGCTACCGTCGGTGGTAGACTGGTAGGCGTTACCGGATATCGGCAGGCCATTGGTATTACCGCCAAAGTTGGCGCCACCACCCCAGCCGGATACATACACGTTCTTACATTCATCCACCAGGAACGCTACCGGTGAGATATTGGTGGTAGCGGTAGGCCCCGCACCATATACCGTAGAATATTGGAAAGAAACCAGGTTACTGTCGAGTTTGCTCACAAACTGGCGTGAACCGGGATTGCTGTATACATTTGGTGTAACGGTGTAGGCCCCCATGGTTTGTCCCATGATGTACACGTTGGTACTGTCTTCATCGAGCTGGATGCCGTATACCTGGTCGTAAGCCGTGGTACCAATATAGGTATAGCGATCAAGCACCGGTGTAGCAGCGCCCACATTCCATTTGCTGATGAAACCATCGGTAGCACCAATGGCATTGGGACTGATGGTACCGGCTGTACCGGCAATATTGCTCATGGTGCCACCTGCCACATACAGGGTACGCTGATTGGCCGAAAGGGCCAGCACATAAGCGGCATCGTCGTTGGTGCCGCCCAGGTAAGTACTCCAGAGCAGGTTGGATAAGTTAGAAGAGAATTTGAAGATCACCGCATCCTGCTGACCGGCCAAGGTGGACTGGTGTGCATTCACTACAGGAAAGTCGGTGGATTTGGTATTGGCGGCTACGTAAATATTGCCTGCATTATCGGTGATCACCTCGCTGCGGGCATCATCGCCGTAGTTGTGTTTGGTACCGCTGGAGGCACCCCAGGAAGCAGAACCGTTCACCCCATCATCGGCCGCGCCGCCAATATAGGTAGAGCCCAGCAGCTGGTTACCGTTTTTGCTCAGTTTAAACACCACCATATCGGCACCGCCATTGGCTGTATTATCATAAGCGCCCTGCATCGGAAAGTTGGCAGAGTAGGTTTTACCCACTACCACCAGGTTAGAATCTTTGTCAACAATGGTGCTGTGCGGAATTTCATTGCCGCCGCCGCCAACATAGGTAGCGTACAGCAGGATAGAACCATTGGGACTGAATTTGGAGATAGCAATATCGGTTTCAAAATCATTCCAGCCCGAATTGTTGACGTTATAAACAGGTCCGTTGTATGAAACATCATAGGCACCGGGCGTAACCGGGTAACCAGTAGCTACTGCCACACCCGCGCCGTAAAAATTGCCCTGCCTGTCGTCTGTGGCAGACATGCCCCAGTTATCGGCAGTGGAGCCCGAGTAGGTCGAGAATACAATAGTAGGGTCAATGATCAGTTCACTGGCCGCATCATATTTGCCCAGTTTAAATTGCAGCGTGCTGCCACTGAGCTGGTAAGTACAGGAAATTTCTTTTTTGCCGTTGGCAGTATATTGATACGCGTAGGGTTTCATTTCCACCACATCACCTACCGAAGTATGAACATACAGTTTACCCGATTTCACTTCCATGCCATCCTGGCCTTTGTAAGCCATGGCTATTTTGGATGCATCGGCACCGGGTTTTACAATCAGGTCGTATTTAAAAGAGCCTTCTTCTACCCCATACAGGCGCAGATCAATGCCGGGATATAAAGCCTGCATTTCCAGGGCTTGGCAGGGATATACATTCGACGCCCAATTGGCCGGGTCGCTCCCGTGGAAATAGTTATAATAGTGTGATTTACGTTTGCTTTCGGTGTAGGAAACAGCGCCTTCCGTATTCTGGAAATCAACCATAAACACGTGTCCTTTCAACACAGGCCGGTCCTTCAGTTTACCATGCTGGTAACTGTGCAGATTGATCAGGTTGGCAGGGGACTGAATATGATAGGTAAATCCGGTTTTCCGGACAAAGAAATCAACGTTTCCGGCCCTGGCGCGGTAGGCGAAATCGCCCTTCCACTGGCCCTTGTTGGGTACAAATTCTACAGGCCCGTCAAAGGCTTCGCGGGCAGATAGGGGTTGCCATGCTCCGGCAGCAACCAGCAGCAAAAGGGGTAGAAGTCTCTTCAATAGCACGTCAGATTATTTACTTAATAAATGTAACGTTTTTCAGATAAAGACAGGTCGAAATGTAGAAAAGGTTAGCTACCATCAGGAGATTTTACTCCAATGGTTTTTATGGTGTTGGTAAGAGAGGAAAGCTTTGAGGCAGGCGTTCTCTGGTTTTTCCAGTTCTATATCCTGCTCCAGCAGCTCCATAGCGGTATCGCGGGCTACTTCGAGAATGGGGTAATCGTTCACAATATCGGCCATTTTGAGGTTCATGGCACCGCTCTGCCGGGTTCCTTCGAGATCGCCGGGGCCCCGCATCTGCAAGTCCTTTTCGGCAATAACAAAACCATCGGTAGTGGCCACCATGGTTTGCACACGTTCGCGGCTTTCGTTGCTCAGTTTGTTGCCCGTGAGCAATATACAATAAGACTGCTCGGCCCCACGGCCTACCCTGCCCCTGAGCTGGTGCAATTGCGACAGGCCAAAACGTTCCGTGCTTTCGATCACCATCACCGATGCATTGGGCACGTTTACCCCTACCTCAATTACAGTAGTGGCAACCAGTATCTGCGCCAGGCCGCGTACAAAACGATCCATGTTCTGCTCGCGCTCGGTGGCATCCTGCTTGCCGTGTACAATGCAAATGCGGTAATCCGGCTCCGGGAACCAGGTTTTCACCTGCTCATATCCTTCGTACAGGCTTTCATAATCCATCTTCTCCGACTCGTCGATGAGCGGGTATACAATATAAATTTGGCGTCCTTTGGCTATTTCCCTCCGCACATGGTCCATCACACTCGCCCGGTACATTTCGCTGCGGTGCAGGGTTTGGATGGGCTTTCGGCCGGGCGGAAGTTCGTCGATCACACTCACATCCAGATCGCCATACACGGTCATGGCCAGGGTACGGGGAATAGGCGTTGCGGTCATCACCAGCACATGCGGCGGAATTCGGTTCTTTTTCCACATCTGTGCCCGCTGGGCCACTCCAAAGCGGTGCTGCTCATCGATCACGGCCAGCCCCAGGTTTTGAAACACTACGGTATCTTCCAGCAAGGCATGGGTACCAATCACAATCGGCACCGAGCCATCGGCCAGGGAACGCAACACCTGTTTGCGGGCCGCACCTTTAACTGTACCGGTCAGGATCGCCACCGGCAAACCCATCGGCTCCAGCATCTGACGGATGCTGGCATAGTGCTGCTGCGCCAGGATCTCGGTAGGTGCCATGAGGCAAGCCTGGAAACCATTGTCCAACGCCATGAGCATCGACAACAAGGCTACCATCGTTTTACCACTACCCACATCGCCCTGCACCAGGCGGTTCATCTGGTGACCGCTCCGCAGATCAGTCCGCACCTCACGAATCACCCGTTTCTGGGCATTGGTCAGTTCAAAAGGCAGGTGTTCTTTATAAAAACCATTGAACCAGTCACCCACCCGGTCAAATACCCAGCCCCGTGACTTGTGGTGGCGGATTTTGAGCCGGCAAATGCGCAACTGGGCAATGAACAGTTCTTCAAACTTGAGCCTGCGTTTGGCTTGCTGTGCCTGCTGTTCACTCACCGGGTGATGGATGTACTTCAGCGTTTCGTACCGCAGGGGTAATTTGTATTTGTCACGCACCCACACCGGCAGGTTCTCCGGCAGGTCGCGCGCCTCGAGCATGTCTACGAGGTTTTTGGTAATCTTGGCTATCGATTTGGAACTGAGTCCCTTGGCTTTAAGTTTTTCGCTGGTAGAATATACCGGCTGCAGCTTCAGTTTGTCCTGCAAGGCCTCGGGTGCAAACTCTTCCAGCTCGGGATGCGAAATATTAGGAATGCCATTGAAATAGGCCACTTTGCCATACACCAGGAACTCGGCATCGGACTTAATCACCTTCCGCACCCAGTTGGCTCCCTGAAACCACAGCAATTCAATACTGCCGGTCTCATCCCGGAACTGCGCCACCAGTCTGCGGGCCTTGCCCTCGCCTACCAGTTGCGGCTCCCGGATATACCCTTTCAGTTGCACATACTCCATCTGCGGCGTTAGTTCACGCACCGCCACTACCTTGCTCCGGTCTTCGTACCGGAACGGGTAATACTCGAGCAGATCGCTGAAAGTGTGCATACCCAGTTCATTCCTGAGCAGCTCACCCCGCTGCGGCCCTACGCCTTTGAGGTATTCTATGGGAGTTAAGAGATCGACCATTTACAATTACCAAAAATAATAGCAATCCGCTAAACGCGGAAAAGAAAATGCAAGATGCTAGCTTTTAGCTGTTAGTCGTGAGTAGTGAGAAATGAGATCCTGCGTTCCGCAGGTTCATTGGACTTCCTTGGAAAGATATTCGAGATCGACGATCCGCGATGGTTTTCCAAATCATACATCTTAAATCCTACATCAGACATCAGACATCAGACATCCCCCAATCAGCAATAAAAAACCGCCTTCTTTTGGAAAGCGGTCTTTTATTGAAAGTTATATTCGGCTTACCAACCCAGGATCCAGGCAAAGATCAGGGGAGCTACGATGGTAGCGTCTGACTCCACGATGAATTTAGGAGTATGGATATCCAGTTTGCCCCAGGTGATTTTCTCGTTGGGAACAGCACCGGAGTAAGAACCGTAAGAAGTAGTTGAATCTGAGATCTGGCAGAAATAGCTCCAGAAAGGCACATCATGCCATTCCAGGTCCTGGTACATCATAGGTACAACGCAGATCGGGAAATCGCCTGCGATACCACCGCCAATCTGGAAGAAGCCTACGCCTTTGCCGCCAGAGTTGCCACGGTACCAGTCGGTCAGCCACATCATGTATTCGATGCCGCTCTTCATGGTGCTGGCTTTCATTTCGCCTTTGATGCAGTAAGAAGCAAAGATGTTACCCATGGTGCTGTCTTCCCATCCTGGTACTACGATAGGAATATTTTTTTCAGCAGCAGCCAGCATCCAGCTGTTTTTGGGATCAATCTCATAATACTGCTCCAGCTCGCCGCTCAGCAGCATTTGGTACATATACTCGTGGGGGAAGAAGCGCTCGCCTTTATCGTCGGCGTCTTTCCATACTTTATGGATATGTTTCTGAAGACGGCGGAAAGCCTCTTCTTCGGGAATGCAGGTGTCAGTTACACGGTTGTAGTGGTTCTCGAGCAGATCCCACTCTTCCTGCGGACTCAGATCACGGTAGTTGGGCACACGCTTGTAGTGGCTGTGGGCTACCAGGTTCATGATATCCTCTTCGAGGTTGGCACCGGTGCAGGAAATGATCGCCACTTTATCCTGGCGGATCATCTCTGCCAGTGAAATACCGAGTTCGGCAGTACTCATAGCGCCGGCCAGAGAAACCAGCATTTTACCACCTTCGTTCAGGTGGGCTTCATAACCCTTGGCCGCATCCATCAGCGCTGCAGCGTTGAAGTGGCGGTAGTGATGCTCAATAAAGTGAGAAACAGGACCTTTGTTCATATTCCGGATTTTTTTGAATTGCGCTGCAAAGATAGGAGAATTAAGCATTTGGCAGCTGATGATTTCGTAATGATCTCGTAGCGAATTCGGGGCACGAGGAGGTCTGGGAAGGGAAACCTCATTTTATTTCTCGCAGAGGCGCAAAGACACAGCGAGGATGAAACCGCAAAGTGCGCAAAGAGACGCAGAGACACGGCGGAATACTTTATGGAGCGTCCTCGCCGCGTCTTTGTGCCGCTGTGAGCCCCCCTCCTTTGCGCCCTTGCCCCTCTCCGCCTCTGCGAGCAACAATGACGAATTAATCGTAACTTAATGAATATGAAAGGCCGCAGCAGCATCCAACAACTGAAATCATATTACAAGCATTTGTTCCACTTGCTGGAGGAGCCTGTACCTGCCGGCCAGGAAGCTTACCAGGAGTGGGTACACCAGCTGCGGGTAACCATCAAAAAACTGAAAGCCACCTACCTGCTGCTCGAAAAAGCATATGGGCTGCCCCACCGCAAAAAACTGACAGCGCCGGCACAAAAACTGTTTGATAAAGCGGCGGAGGTACGCGAGCTGCAATTGCTGCTGCAAAAACTACAGCCGGCCCCGGCTTCTACCACCAGGCATTTGCATACCCGGCTCAAACGGGCCAATCAGGCGTTGGAACGCTACCACACCAAAGTCATCCCCAACCTCAAACATGCGTTGGATCAAACCCTGAAGCAGGCAGAAAAACTGCACCGGAGCGACAAAAAAGCGTTCTTCCGGCAACTACTGCACCACTTGGTGCTTGACCTGCACCAACCCGAAAAAACCAACCGCCTGCACGATACCCGCAAGCAGATCAAAATGCTGCTGCACCTCAAAAGCCTTGCCCCTAAAAGGTTTTCGGCTATTATCCCCTGGAAAAAACTGGAACAACTGGCCACCCGCATTGGCGACTGGCACGATGAGGCCGTGATATTGCAACAGGTGCAAGGCATGCAGTTCAAGCATACCAACGCACTACTCTGGCAACAGGATATGCTGCAAAAAATAGAAGCCGTCGAAAAAAGAATGCTCCACAGTTTGCAGTCCGATCTGCAACGCCACCGCATTTTGTAGCAGGATATGCCATTGCTTAGTATATTCGGTTTTTAAACAATCAGCAATGGAAAATATATCATTAGGCATTGGATCCAGGGTATCGCACCCGCATTTTGGCAAAGGAGTGGTGGTAGATGTAGCCTCGGAATTTTATACAGTATGGTTCAAAAGCCAGCAAGCGGCCAAAAATATCAACAAGGATTTTGCAGGACTGGATGTGATCGAAGCCACAGAACCCACTGCAGGCAATGGTTCCCTCTCTATCGCCGATATTGAAATGGCGCTCGAAAACATACTGGACCGCCGCCTCAACGAAATGCAGCTGGTGCCCATGGCCAACAAGTGGAACAACGGCACCCTCATCCTCAAACCCGGCGATACCGATATGCAGGTTAAGGAAGTGCCCATCGAAACCTTCTTCCACAAAATAGTGATGGTGCGCGACCGCCTTCGCCTGATAGAACAGAAAGTGAATGCCCACAAAGTACTGACTCCCGAAGAGAAAGTTGACCTCCAGCAATACATCAGCGGCGTGTATGGTTCCCTCACCACTTTCAATGTCTTGTTTAAGGAAACACACCACCAGTTCAAAGGCAACAGCAAAGACTAAAATAATTTGATCAAACGCTTTAAAACAAAAAGTCTCCGCAGCAATTGCGGAGACTTTTTTATGAAGTAAGCTTCGGGCAGGTTAGATTTTATCTACTTCGCCGTTCAGCCACATTTTAACGATGCGGGTGCTTACAGATTTGGGACGCTCGATAGGCATACCCAGGGCACGATCCCAGCACAGGCTGGCCAGTACACCCAGTGCGCGGCTAACGCCGAACAGCACGGTGTAGAAATCTTCTTCTACCATGCCGTAGTGAATGAGCAGTGCACCAGAGTGTGCATCTACGTTAGGCCATGGATTTTTGATTTTACCGGTAGACTCCAGGATGGAAGGCACTACATCGTATACGTTCCAAACGGTTTGTACCATTGGGTCGTTAGGGCAATGCTCTTTCGCAAACTCCATCTGCGCGGTGAAACGGGGATCGGTTTTGCGCAGTACCGCGTGGCCGTAACCTGGTACTACTTTACCTTGTGTGAGGGTGCGCTGAACGTACTCTGCAATCTGCTCTTTAGAAGGATTGTCGGTACCCAGTTCGGCGTTCATTTCACGGATCCATTTGATCACTTCCTGGTTAGCCAGGCCGTGCAGCGGACCAGCCAGACCGTTCATACCGGCAGCGAATGACAGGTAAGCATCGCTCAGGGCAGAACCTACCAGCTTCACGCTGTGGGCACTCACGTTACCACCTTCGTGGTCGGCGTGGATGGTCATGTACAAACGCAGCAGCTCTTTGAAGCTCTCGTCTGAGTAGCCCAGCATTTCTGCGAAGTTACCAGCCCAGTCGAGCATACCATTAGGCTGAATGTGTTTGCCGTCTTTGTATTTACGACGGTAGATATAAGCTGCGATACGGGGCAGGCGGGCAATCAGGGTCATGCAGTCTTCGTACATGTAATCCCAATATACTTTTTTGCTGATGCCTTCACCGTATGCTTTTGCAAATTTGCTTTCGGTCTGCAGCGCCATTACAGCGATGCTGAACTGAGTCATAGGATGTGTTTCCACGGGCAGGGCCTCAATGGTATCAAACACGTGATTAGGTACATGCGAGCGGCGTGCCCATACGGCAGACAGATGCTCTACATCGGCCTGGGTTGGCAGTTCGCCCAGCAACATCAGGTGAAACAGGCCTTCGGGCAGGGGTTGAGAACCGCCTTCGGCTTTTGGCAATTGAGCAACCAGATCCGGAATAGAATAACCACGGAAACGGATACCTTCATTGGCATCCAACAGTGAGGTTTCGTACACCAGGCCGGTAATACCTCTCATGCCCTGGTAGGCCTGAGCAAGGGTTACCTCTCCGATTTTTTTGTCGCCGTGTTCCTGAATGATTTGCTTGATATCCGTGGCCAGCGCTGCGGCTGTAGCCTCGAATTTCTCTTTTATGTAGCCCATCGTAATTAAGAAATTTAAGGGGGTTAAAATACTACTAAAAAAATGAAAGCGGCGTAAAGCTACAAATCATTCTCTAAATGCTGGTTTAAACTTGCGATTCCACCAATAATAACATTTTGTTAACGCGTTTGGCGACGCAACAGGTACCACGCAATGCCCGCGAACAGTAGGTTAGGGATCCATACGGCTATGAGCGGATGCAGGTTTCCCTTGGTGGCAAAAGTGGTTGAAAATTGCATAAACAACACATAAGAAGCACTTATAATAATTCCGAGTGCCAGGTGCAAACCACTGCCGCCACGCACCTTCCGGCTGCCCAGACAGGCGCCGATAATCGTCAGAATAAATACAGAAAACGCAGCAGCCGTGCGCCTGTAGCGCTCCACATATAAGAAATTAAGATTACCCGAACCCTTGATGCGTTCGCTGTTAATGGCCTGCCGCAGCTCGTTGGTGGTGAGCTCTTCCTTGGGCCGTTCCATCATTTCAAAGTCGGCCGGAGTGAGGGGCAACTTGATCCGTTTTTCTGAAAAATTCTCGACTTTCTCCTTCAAACCATCGTTTGTTCTGATGAACCCGGAGGAGACAATCCATTCCTTTTTGGCAGAGTCGTAACTCACCCTGTCGGCCCGCCATTTCTCGGTCAGGTTTTGTCCGTTGATGCGTTCGAGACTGAAGCGGTAGCCAATATTTTCTTCGAAATTGTAAGACTCCACATACGCGTACTGATCCTGTGAAAGGCGCACGTGCCGGTTGGCCTGCGAACTTTTAGGAGGCGGTGCAATGTATTTGAGTTCAATCGCCAGTTTGTGTTTGTTGGCAATGGGCACAATAAAGTGGTTGCCGACAAGCAGCAAAAAAGCAATCAGCGCAGCCCCCACCCAATAAGCGCGGAGGTACCTTTTAAAACTTACACCCGAAGCCAGGATAGCGATCACCTCTGACTTGTAGGCCATTTTAGATGTAAAAAAGATAACGGCAATGAACACGAAAAACGGACAAAGAATGGCCGAGATCCAGGGCACAAAGCTCAGGTAAAACACAAGGATATCCCGGGTGGGTGTTTTCGTTTCCAGGAAGTTATCGATATGCTCCACCACATCAATCACAATCGCGATGACGTTGAAGATGATGATCGAGAAAACGAAAGTGGTCAGGAATTTTCCCAGGATGAAACGATCCAGTTTTTTCACTTGCCAGGTTTTGGTATTATAATCTTGTGCTTACAATTTTAACCATTTTATTCTTCCACTCGGCAAAATCGCCGGCAATAATATGCTGACGGGCTTCTTTCACGAGGTGGAGATAAAAGCTCAGATTCTGGATACTGGCAATCTGCAGGCCCAGTAATTCATTGGCTACAAACAGGTGGCGCATATAGGCCTTGCTGTAAAAAGCACTCAGGCCGCCCAGCGTTTCATCGAGCGGTGAAAAGTCGTCGGCCCATTTTTTATTGCGGATATTGATGATACCCTGGGTGGTGAACAACATACCGTTCCGGCCATTGCGGGTAGGCATCACACAGTCGAACATATCCACGCCCAAAGCAATATTTTCGAGGATATTAGCCGGGGTACCAACGCCCATCAGGTAACGGGGTTTGTCTTCCGGCAGGATATCGCAGCAGAGCTCGCACATTTCGTACATCATCTCATCGGGTTCGCCCACGCTGAGGCCGCCAATGGCATTACCATCGAGGTCCATCCCGGCGATAAACTCGGCCGATTGGGTGCGCAAATCCTTATACGTACTGCCCTGGATAATGGGAAACAACGATTGGTTGTAGCCATATTTTGGCTCTGTTTCGCTAAAACGGGTATAACAACGGGTGAGCCAGCGGTGCGTCAGCTCCATGCTCTTTTTGGCATAGGCATGATCGCTGGGATAAGGAGGACATTCGTCAAACGCCATGATGATATCGGCGCCAATGGTGCGCTCAATATCCATCACATTTTCGGGGGTAAACAGGTGGCGCGAGCCGTCGATATGTGATTGAAACACCACGCCTTCTTCCTTGATTTTGCGGTTATTGGCCAGCGAAAACACCTGGTAACCACCGCTATCGGTGAGGATGGGCTTGTCCCAACCGTTGAATTTATGCAATCCGCCTGCCTTTTCCAGGATCTCGAGCCCCGGACGCAGGTACAGGTGATAGGTATTGCCCAGGATGATCTGTGCCTTCACATCTTCTTTGAGCTGCTGCTGGTTAACCGCCTTTACCGAACCCACCGTACCTACCGGCATAAAAATGGGCGTTTCGATGGTTCCGTGATCGGTGTGCAGCACGCCTGCACGGGCTTTAGACTTCGGATCTTTATTTAATAATTCAAATTGCATACTGCGTATTATTTTTGCCGCCACTATGGTATGGCACCCCGAATTGATATTACTTGGTTTTTGGGCACTGGTCATTATGACACAGCTCGCCTATTACTGGCTTATTTTTGCCAAGCTGGCCTTTTACAAAGGCGGCAGCTCGGCTGCACCCGCTTCGAGGCCGGTATCCATAGTGATCTGCGCTAAAAATGAGGAGGCAAACTTACACAAAAATTTACCCCTTATCCTGGAGCAGGAATATTATCATCCCCAAACGGGCCTTCCCGACTACGAAGTACTGGTGGTAGACGACAATTCCGACGACGGCTCCGAATACGTACTCAACGACCTTAAAAAAGTGTACCCGCACCTCAATGTGCTGTACCTGAACCAGGAAGGCAAGCTGATCCGGGGCAAAAAATTCCCGTTATCGGTAGGTATCCGAGAGGCCCGCTGCAATACCCTGCTGCTGACCGATGCCGATTGTGTACCCGCCAGCAGGCAATGGCTGAGCCAGATGATGGCCGCTTATGACGAAAAAACAGAAGTGGTGCTGGGATATGGTCCTTATTTCCGGGAAAACGGTTTCCTGAACACCAGCATCCGTTTCGAAACCTTCTTTACCGCGCTGCAATACCTTTCTTTTGCACTGGCCGGCAAACCCTATATGGGCGTGGGCCGCAACCTATCGTACACCAAAAAACTGTTTCTCGACAACAAGGGATTCAGCGGACACACACATATTGCCTCCGGCGATGATGACCTGTTCATCAACAAAGTGGCCAACCACCGCAACACCAAAGTGGTGATATCGCCCGAAACCTTCATGTATTCCGAACCCAAACGCGACTGGGAACAATGGCAGGCGCAGAAGCAGCGCCACATGAGCACCGGCAAGCATTACACCAAAGCACACCAGCTGCGGCTGGGCCTTTTCTCGGCCACACAGTTTCTGTTCTGGCTGCTGCTGCCCTTCGTAGCGGTGCTCGCTATGGCCTGGTGGCCGGTAGTGGCAGGTTTGTTTGTAGTGCGACTCTGTTGCGAATGGTTTATTTTTGGCAAAAGTATGCAGCGGCTGCAGGAGCGCGACCTCATTAAATGGGTGCCCGTATTCGACTTCCTGCTGTTTATCTATTACTTCAAGATGGCTCCGGCCGTGTTTTCAAACAAAAGTACCAAGTGGAAATAATCAGCAAATACTTCGACGATTTCAGTCCTGTACAGCAGGAAAGATTCAGCAGGCTTCAAAGCCTTTATGCAGAGTGGAACGAAAAGATCAATGTCATCTCCAGGAAAGATATTGAAAGCTTGTATGAGCGCCATGTGCTGCACTCACTGGCCATTGCCGCCATGGCTCCTTTTGAGGATGGCGCCGAAGTGATGGACATTGGCACCGGCGGCGGCTTTCCCGGCATTCCGCTGGCTATCTTTTTCCCCGAGGTAAAGTTTTGCCTGGTAGATTCTATCGGCAAAAAAATAAACGTAGTAAAAGCCATCGCTGCCGAACTGGAGCTGACCAACATCGAAGCCCATCACCGCCGCGTAGAAGACCTCAAAGGCCGCAAGTTTGACTACACCGTGAGCCGCGCCGTAGCCCCGCTGGGCGATCTGTGGCGCTGGAGCAAGCCCGTGCTGCGCAAAGGCAAAAAAGGCGAACTGGAAAACGGCCTCGTATGCCTCAAAGGCGGCGACCTGCACCAGGAAATCAGCGACAGCCAATGCCGCCCCGCCGTGTGGGATCTCACCGAAGTGTTTGAAGAACCACACTTCGAGGGCAAGTACTTGCTGCATGTGGCTTATTAAACTGCAGTCGTTAGTCTTTAGTAGAAAGTAATTAGACGCGGGAGGTGAGAGATCGTCTTCCGCTTTTTTTTGCTGCGCCTTGCGGCGCTTGGATTGTTTCGGGTCAATGGTGAATAGTCAATCGTCAATGGTTGTTTCGTGAGAGGTCAGAGGTGAGTGGTGAGACGGCGCGAGCATTCCTTCTCGCGCAAGACTTTGCGCTCCTCTGCTCCTCTGCGAGAAACTCCTCCCGCCCCTGCTCCCCCGCGCCCTTGCCCCACAGGGGCTCCTTTGGAGCGAGCCACGAAAACAAACATTAACACTTCTGGCACAATTCCCGCCTTGTCTATTATTACAAAAAAGTGTAACTTAACTTTAAGTTCTTCTCTCCTTACTTCTAAACTCTACCGCCATGGGAACTGTTCACAAAATTTTACAGGCCAAGGGAAACCAGATCTTTTCGATCAGGCCTGAAGAAACAGTATATCGCGCCCTGGAATTGCTGGTTGAAAAAAACATAGGTGCTTTAATGGTAACCGACGAACAAGGCAGGTACCTGGGCACCGTAACCGAACGTGACTACGCCCGCAAAATAGTACTCAAGGGACGCTCCTCCAAAGACACCCAGGTACGCGACATCATGGACACGCACCCCTTTGTACACGAAAACACGGATATCGCCGAAGTGATGCAAAAAATGACTGCCAGGGGCTTCCGGCACCTGCCTGTAGTGGACCACCACAGCCAGCTTACCGGCGTGATCTCTATCGGGGATATCGTGAAACACATCATCGACGAGCAACAGTTTATCATCGACAACCTCGAAGACTATATCTCGGGCAAACACCATTGAACATCTTTATAGTTACATAT